>ENA-ORTY01000044-ORTY01000044.1-human-gut-metagenome-genome-assembly--contig:-NODE-44-length-136783-cov-12.554312_pt1 | contig 136783 bp, 104 predicted proteins | sample MGYA00241917_ERZ509198 | MGnify/ENA primary metagenome ERZ509198 (study PRJEB26280, sample SAMEA2338857) | human gut metagenome | biome: human gut; feature: human-associated habitat; material...
GTTTTCGTTTCGGGTGCTTGAAAAGGTAGGGATTAGGGAATGCAAGGTTTTTCGGTCAAAATACTACCCGCAGGGCTGGAGATTTTTACCGAAAACAGGAGGCTTGACCTTGCTTTCCCGTCCAATCCCGGAATTACCTTTGCGCCCAGAACGAAAATGACTGACTGATGCGGCTTACTGAAAGGCGCAAAATGGAGGTAAACGAAAACAGAGGCAGATTGTGTAGAAAAAAACTTCAGGGGAAAATCCGTAAAAAAAAGAATCACCAAAAGGAAAAAGACATCACCGGAAGCGTGAAAAGGGCAAACCACAACAAAGGAAGTATGATTGTTTCCGATCCGACGGAACTTGTTCAGCCGGGTGGCAACAATCATTCTTCCCGGTTTGTCCGGCTGTGTGTGGGCGCCTGTTTCATTCATGGGGCAGGCTGACACACTCTGCATTCACTTTCCGCTTCCGGCAAAAGAGACAGCGAAAAAAGAAAAATCATTTGAAAACCCGTAAAAGCACCTCTTGGCATAGGCGCAAAAGAAAGGGGCATTGCTTCATCTGTCTAAACATCGTTTAGGCGTGAGGCAATGCCCTTTTCTCCAGCTATGCGGTAGTCGGCACACGTTTGTTCCAAACTCGTTTTGGGCAATGGTGTGCCGACGGACAATACCGCTTTTACGGAAAATTCTTATGAATGAGGGGATAAAAAACGGGAGTTTATATCAAAATCTCGAATTAAATAGCTACTTTTGCATACGAAGAGTTCTTTGAAGGTTACGCAACGCGCAGAAGGATAATGCAGTAGATAACTAACTAAATCGTAACCTATTACTATCAAGAGCAATTAACCTACGCTCATTTCCAATAAATTACACTCTTTTCGTAACTTCACCGAACAAAAATATAAAAATAAAATTTTTTCCCGTAAGAAGAAGGGAGAATAAAATAAGTCGTTGGCAAAACCAACGACTTATAACTACTAACCCTAAACAGAAACAAACTATGAAAAATTTCTTTTACAAAGATACAGTTTTGTCGAGATCAGTCTAATTAAATATTGTTAAATACCTACAATAATTATAGTATTTAAAGGTGTTAATACAAGTATTTTTGAATCAATTTAAGTTTGTATTATTTTATAAACAAAACAAATTTAGTTTTCCGGATTTATTCTTTTCTAAAAGTCTCTGTTTTTAGAGTAAAGGGTAAAATTTGATTTTTCCATTCTGCCTGGTAAGGTGATTCGACCCGGATATAATTGTCGGTAAACCCACAAATCATTCCGTTTACCAGATTGTCTTCCCACAGTACAGGGCGGGTTTGTCCGATAAAACGTTGATAGAAGTGAGATAATTTTGCCTCGGAGAGTTTGAGAAGGAGATTGACCCGTCTGTGTTTTTCCTGAGGAAGTACAGTCTCTGGAATTTCCAGTGCTTTTGTACCAGCCCTTTCCGAATAGGGAAAGACATGTAGCTGGGAAATATCTAGATTTTCAATAAAACGATAGGTATCTTCAAAATGTGCTTCTGTTTCCCCTCTCATTCCGGCAATAACATCTACTCCGATAAAAGCATCGGGACAGAGCTGCCGGATTTTATTTATTTTTTCCGCAAAAAGTTCGCGGGTGTATCTCCTTTTCATGAGTTGTAGTACTTCATTATTGCCTGACTGAAGAGGAATATGAAAATGTGGCATAAATTTGCGGGAAGAAGCTACAAATTGTAAAATTTCGTCCGTGAGTAAATTGGGTTCAATCGAAGAAATCCGAAAACGTTCCATTTCTGCGCACTGATCCAGGGCCACAAGCAATTCTCTAAAGCTTTCCGACGAACCTCGCCCGAAATCCCCCGTATTCACTCCGGTCAGTATTACTTCTTTAATACCTTTTAAAGCGACGGTTTTTACGGCTTGTAGGACTTGGGCAATAGAAGCGCTGCGGCTTTTTCCCCGGGCAAAAGGAATGGTACAATACGTACAAAAATAATCGCATCCATCTTGTATTTTCAAAAAACAACGGGTACGGTCTCCAAAAGAATAAGCTAAATCGAATCCAGACAGTTGAAAAATATCGCAGGAGTGGATTTCTCTTTCGACCGGTGTATTGTAAGCTTCTAAATGCTGACGTACTTTGAACTTTTCGGCAGCTCCCAATACCAGATTTACCCCTGTGATTTCCAGTATTTCTTTCGCTCTTAACTGGGCATAACAGCCTACGACCACAATATAAGCATGCGGATATCGGTGGATAATTTTACGGATCAGCTGCCGGCCTTTGTGTTCTGCCATATCCGTGACACTACAGGTATTGATGATAAAAATATCTGCTCCTTCTTTTTCTCCTACGGTTATTACACCTGCTTCTTCCAGACTGTGTTTAATGGTAGAGGTTTCCGAAAAATTTAATTTGCAACCCAAAGTAATATAAGCTGCCTTTTTCCCTTTCAAAATCATATCCGTCTTAATTTGGGGCAAAAGTAATTATTTTGAGTGTATTTTTTATCTTTGCAAAAGAAAGTTACGGCTGAAGGGCTTGAGGAAAGATAAGTGATTGGGAAGCTGTAATCTGCCTAACGTAAATTCTGATTTACATGAAATATTATATTATATCCGGGGAGGCATCGGGAGATTTACATGCTTCTAATTTGATGAAAGGTTTAAAACGGAACGATGAGCAGGCTCAGTTTCGCGGTTGGGGTGGAGATATGATGAGGGAAGCCGGATGTGAAATCGTACGTCATTATAAAGATACGGCCATTATGGGATTCCTGACCGTGTTGAAAAATCTGGGTAAAATTAAAGAAAATATTCGCTTGTGTTGTAAGGATATTACAGAATGGCAACCCGATGTATTAATTCTGGTCGATTATGCCGGTTTTAACTTAAGGGTAGCGAAATTTGCTAAATCTGCCGGTTTTACTGTATTCTATTATATTTCTCCTAAATTGTGGGCCTGGAATACAGGCCGGGTGAAAAAAATCAAAAAATATGTCGACCGAATGTATGTCATTTTTCCTTTCGAGAAGGAATTTTACCAAAAATATAATTATCCGGTAGATTACGAGGGGAATCCTTTGGTCGACGCTATTGCGTCGCGTCCTCACCAGGCTGAGCGTTTTTCAGAATTCATTACTTGCTATCAGTTGCCCGATAAGCCGATCATCGCTTTGTTGGCCGGAAGCCGTTCGCAGGAATTGAAACATGTATTACCGAAAATGTTGTGTATGACCAGGCATTTCCCGGACTATCAATTTGTTATAGCAGGTGCTCCTTCTATGACAGAGGAAGATTATAAACCTTATTTGAAAGGGATGAATGTTCCCGTTATCTATGGGCAAACCTATCGGTTATTGAAACAGTCCCGGGCTGCTTTGGTTACTTCCGGCACAGCTACTCTCGAAACGGCTATTTTGAAAACTCCTCAGGTGGTATGTTATAGTGGAGAAGGAGGAGCCTTTAGTTATTTGTTATTTAAGCTTTTTGTCAAGGTCCGTTATATTTCGTTGGTTAATTTAATTATGGGGCAGGAGGTGGTCAAGGAACTTCTGATGCAGCAACTAAATGAAAAAAATATAAAAAAAGAATTACAGCAAATTCTTCCTGAAGGATATGTGCGGCAAAAAATGTTAAAAAATTATGAGGAGCTCAATCGACGTTTGGGAGAACCGGGAGCTTCAGAGCGGTTTGCCAGGCAAATCGTAAAGGATTTAAGATTTATTTTAGGAAAAAAGTGAATCCCTGATAAGTCGGAAAAGAATTTTTATAAAAAGCCTCCCTTCTTTCGATATGCTGAAAGTATTAAACAAAAAGTTCAGGGTATTTTTTAAGTAATTTGGAAATAGAAAAATAATAAATTCATTTTCAGATGGATAAGATTTGTTTTGTTTTATTAATATTGTATCTTTATCTCGTATTAATAATAAAATAAGAAGGTTATGAAAATGTTTTTATTTAAAATCGTTTTGGTCTTCTTTTTCTTTTCTTTTTTACTTTCTGCCTGCGTCAAGTCGGATTCTTTGAACGGGACAAAGCAGGATAAAGTGACAGATTTGAAAATTCCTGCAGGATTCGACTGGAAGACCTCGGTAGATATCCGTTGTGATTTTACATCCCAACATGATTCCAGAATATATGTTGCACTCTCTCCGAAGGCAGCTCCTTTTGCCTCTTTTATGGTGGGAGAAGGAGTAGATCAGGTAACTTTAAATGTGCCTGCCGCAGCGAAAACTTTGTATGTGCAATATGAAACAGAGAATGGATTATCTGCTATGCAGGAACTTCCGCTTCTGGAAGGTGTCGTTTCTTATTGTGTTCCGGCAGATAGTAAAGAATATATAGCGGGTGTAACCGCTATTCCCGGTTCGACGGATGAAAAGCCTAATGCCGACCGCAAAGATAATGTGATTTATTATCCTGCGAACGGATGGGGCACTCTGATGTTTGAAGATTTATGGCCGGAATATGGAGATTACGATTTAAACGATCTTGTCGCTAATTTTAAAGTTCAGTTGTATATAGACAAGAAGAATAAGGTAGAAGCGATCTTAGTCGGTGTGCGTATAAACGCTGTCGGAGGGATCTTCCCTTATGAATTTTATTTGCATTTAATGGGTGTGAAAAGTACGGATATTGACGAAATTGTTCCTTACAATAGCGTGAATGCTTCTCCTTCTTGTGATTTTGTTGCTGTAAAGCCTGCTAATGGGGATGATGCTCTTTTCCTTTTTAAAGAGGTGAAAAATAATGCTAACTGTCCTGCTGGTGGACAATATTTGAATACAGAGCCGGGATATGAAATGGTGGAAAAAGATTTAGTCGAAGTTGCTTATATGCTCTATTTAAAAGATCCTTTGCCTTTAAATAAAGTGTTATACGATTCTTTTGATTTCTTTATTGGAAATTCTTCTGTTCGAAAAGAAATTCATATTAACGGTTATAAGCCGGTTCTCTTTGATCAGGTTACGTACGTAAAATATAGAAATGAAAGCTCGAATACCGATAAATCGAATGATTTTTACATTTCGAACACTCATTTAATTTGGGGAATAAAAGTGCCTGCCGCTATTCCGCATGCTTATGAAAAAGTTGAGTTTACTTTGGCTTACCCGAACTTTGCGGCTTGGGCTCAATCCGGAGGAAAACAGTGTCAGGATTGGTATGAAAATACGGGGAACAACCGGGTGAGTAGTAAACTAATCCCATAATCCCCCCTCCAAGGGGACGGACCTTTTTGGCTGATTTTTATCAAATCTTTCTATTTTTTAATTTAAATAAAAACTATTCTCGCTCTAAATTAGAAATTATTCTAATTAACCAGAATAAGTTCCTTTTTATTCTTCATAAAAATCAGCCAAAAAGGTCCGTCCCTCTTTGCTAAAATTTTAGGCGAAAAATTTCGGATACAGCAGTAAAACCGTTTTTCCGGAAAAAATCGTGGGCAGAATGATTATCTATACCCGATTCCAGGTAACAGTTTTGTATTCCTTGTGCTTTGAGGCTGTCTAAGGCTTGGGTCAGTAATTGCTGTCCGATATGTTTTCCCCGGTGTGCCGGGGCGACTCCTAAATCGAAAACGACCCCATAAGGTTCAGCTCCGTCATTTGAAATACCGAATAAGGTAAATCCCACTATTTCCCCTTTTTCTTCATACAATAGGATCGTATTTTCAGGATTGCCGGATTGCCTGTCCAGATATTGAAGCCATTTTGTCTTGTAATCCTGCGCCAGTTGTCCCCGGTCTGTAGCAATTCCCATTTGGAGTTCTCCGTGTGAAATATAAGCTTTGTGTGCTTCTATAAGAGCGGAAAAAAATTCACAAAGGGCTAATCGGTCTGTTGTGGTGTATTTTCGAATCATTTTAAGAATAATTATCGCGTTTATAAATTTTTCTTTGTTTTATATAGCGGACTGTCATTTTCAGCAGGACGATCAGTCCATATGCTATACCAATAGAGGTAATTATAACCAAAACAATGGCTGTCTGTCGTCCGAGAGCTTTGGATAAACCGGCCAGTAAAGGTACATTTTCACCCTGTAAAACTACGCTAAAAAGGGAAGCGACAGAAATAAACAGAAGGATATATTTCGTGTCGTTGGATTGTCGTATCTCGATGACATTATTGGCATTATTCAGGGATTTATCTACTCGTCTGAGGATCTTATCCAATTGTTTTTCATCTTCTTCAATTTTTAAATTCCGGGCTGTTTCATAAAACATATGTTTGTGCGACATATACCGCAGGTAGCGGACAGAATCCAATTGTAGCAGGATGTTGGATAATTTTACACTGAGACGTGCATTTTGTTCAATCATATTGTGAATATTTTCATTTCCGGCATTTCTGGAATTATAAATATATTTATTCAACACATAATTAATTGTATGTTTTTTAGCCAATAAAATTTCCAACAAGACAAGATATTCGGGCCAGCTGACATGATATCGGTCTCTTCTGCCCAAATGTTCTTGCCAGTCGGTAGGAGCTTCGTTGCCTCTTTTTCCATAGGTACCGAAAACGACGCTCATGTTTTCGTTGGTTAGAACCAAGTCGTCGGTATCGATAGCTATATTTTTGCCGCAAACCTCTTTAAAGCTGGAGTCCATTCGGTAAGGCCATTCTTCAGGATAAAGAGTCATTAATCCAATTAGTTCTGCCTGATGAGCTGTTTCTATATGTTGGATGATATCGTCTTCCTGCATATGTGAAAAATTAATATCGCCCTGATGACCTATGGATTCCCAGATATCAATAAATATATAATTATGAGCCGGGTAATAAAATTTATTTTCGGAAGATGTATCGAAAAATTTCCGGTAACGTTTTTGTATTTCTTCGAACGTGATTTGGGGATCTTGTGCAACTTTTTCGCAATATTGTCCCTCTGCATTGAGGTGAAGATTGCAGAATTTTACTTTTTTCAGCGACCCGTCTATCTCTTGTTTTTCGGCTTCTTGATTATATACCCAATGTTCTACATGTTGTATAATGCCTGCAATGACGATTAATTGATCTGTATTAAAGGGTTCACTGATTTGACAGAAAGAGGTATCGTTAATTTTTCCTCCGGGAGGGACAATAATGCGATAAGAAATTTCTACGGTTGTATTGAAGAATACGGCTGCCCATACGTGTACATGTCCTTTTAAGATGGCTGTATTCGGTTTGTCAATAGTGATGTCAATATCAAAACCTACCAATTCGTAGCGATTTACGATTTTGTCTTTGTGGGTAAAAAGTTGTTCGTCTATATTCCCTTCTGTTATAGGTTTTATAAAACTTCCCTTTGGAATTTTTATTTCAGGAGAGGTAAAGGTTTGAATCAATAAGATCGAAAATTCGTTATAAAGCAAACCCCATTTACATTGACCTTGATTTTTCATGACAGCACGATTTTTTACAAATATAGAGAATTGCAAATATTTTTCTGAATACATCGTAGGAAAGTTTGGTACTATTTAATTCCCCGATAGCCTGTTTGGAACCGCGAGAAGATAAAAATTCTTTTAGCCGGTAGCAATCGTAATATGTCTTTAGTTAAAAGAATTTTAAATAATTGTATGCGTTAGATATATTTATTTTTCTCTGTCCAAGAGGTGATAAAGGTTGATCGTATCCTGTATTGCTTCAAATTGATCTGTCGTCTGGGATCATTAAGCCTGTAATCGATTTAATTGTTTGAGCAGAAATAAAAAAAGGAGATCAGTTAAGCTTTTGATTCCCTTTATGGAACACATTATAAATTTTAGGGGCAATGCATTATTTTTATGCTTCTGCTTTTCAGGGGAAAGATGTTCCAGGATTGTGGGAATTATTTCGGTATTGCCTATAAAATTTGTTCTAAGGTAAATATACAATTGAATTATCACTATTTTGCGGTGGCTGTAAAATTACCGGATTTACACAAAAAATTGGGGTCAGAAGTAGATTATCAATTGGATTACACTTGGATGAGGGATGTAAAATTAGCTGTTGGTTGAGGAAAAAATAGGTTATAAAAAGAAAGAAGAAATTTTTATAATATATTATTATATCTAATTTTGTAGCATAAATCAAATAATAGGTATGTTTATGCGGGATCCGATAACTAAAAAGATATTGGAAATCTTATTTTTCGGTATTTTTTTGATGTTCCCCTGTCGTTTACAAGCGGTGGTAGCCCCGGTTGATAGTTTACGTAATTTGTTAAAGACTACGCCCGATGTAAAACAGCGGCTTGAAATTTATGTACATTTAGCGGATTTATATGCTGATTCCCTTCGTATTTCAACTAACTACTGGCAAGGTGCTCTTACGGAGGCTATTAAAGCTAATGATGAGTGTACTAAAAAGATGGCATTCATTCGCTTAATGAAACGGTATGCTGCCCGGAATGATAAAAAAATGCAAGAAATTCTAAAACTTGCTAAAGAAGTGCTTCCGGAACAACATAATGCTTTATTTAATTCTTATCTGCGTGTTTCGGCAATTTGGATAAAAATTAAGGTTACGAGTTCTTTAACCGTTATAGATAAAGAACTGGAGCGTTTAAAAAAAAGAGAAGGAGAACAGATGACTCCGGAAGAGCGGATTGAGTGGGAATTTCTTACCGGCCTTTCCATTGATTATTCTTCGCTTATTACCGGAGCCTATGAAAATATAGCTCAAGCTATCCCTTATATCGAACGGACACTGAAGATGCTGGAGGACTATCCCTTGGAAGAGAGGGTTTACTTTGAAGAGTTGTGCCGCTCTGAATTAAGTGATTTGTATTTATCCCAACGTGACAAACGTGCCGCCGACGAAATCAAGAAAATGGCAAAATTAAGTCAGCAAGGAGCGAGGTTGCTTTCTACTTTTCAGCGTCCTTTTTATGATGATTCGAAATATAAAATGTCTATTTATATTAAGCTGATTTTTTTACGTGATTTAATTACCAAGGAAGAAGCGACGGAATATTATCAGGAATTTATGCGGTTGGCCAAAGAAAAAAAGCAAATGCGTGAGAGATATGATGTTAGTAGTCGCTATTATCAATATATGGGTGATTATAAGAAAGCCATTGCTTATATTGATTCGACTCTACTTTATCAGTTGTTCGATTCTGTAAATTTGCCTTCTATTTATTTTGTCCAAGCCAGGTTGTACGAAAAGACTGGAGATTATCGGCGTGCTTACAAAGCTATCCGTAAGTGTGATAGTTTGCGGGTCACTATTCGTGCCAAAGATGCCCAACACAAATTAGCTGAAATGCAGACCCGTTTTGATGTCAATAAATTGCAGCTGGATAAAATCCGTTTGGAAAATCGGAATAAGCAAATAGCATTGATCGGTATGTTAGCTCTTTTACTGGTTTCTCTAGGATGGAGTCTTTATCAACGGAGAGTTGTACGCAAACTTAGGTATATGCAGGAATGCCTGCTTAAGGCGAATGCTGAGGTCTTGAAACAGAGAGAGAAAGCAATGGAAAGTGAAAAAATGAAAACGGCTTTTTTAAATTCGATGTGTCATGAGATCCGAACCCCACTTAATGCCATTAATGGTTTTTCCAATTTAATCTTGGACGATTCTTTTTCTACAGAAGAAAAAATGAAATTTCAGGGGTTGATGCAAAACAATACCATAGAACTGACCTATCTGTTAAATAATATATTGGAATTGTCCCGGCTTATCAGTTCCGAGGAACCTTTGTCGCTGGAGCCGTGTGATGTATGCTCTCTTTGTAAAGAAAAAATAAGGGCCTTGAGACAGCGATTCACTTTTGAAGAGGTATCGTGTATCGAAGTCATTGAAGAGGAGGAATTTTTATTTTATACTCATCCATTTTACCTTTCTTGTGTGCTTGATAATTTGTTGAGTAATGCTGCTAAATTTACAGAAAAAGGAGAGATCCGTTTGAGCTGTCATTTGGACTCGGTGAAACAACAGTTGATTATTGCTGTTTCAGATACCGGTATGGGTATTCCTTTGGATAAACAGGAATGGGTATTTGAGCGTTTTACGAAAATAGATAGCTTTAAGCCCGGTACTGGTTTGGGATTATATATGTGTCGTATCATTATTTCCCGTCTAGGGGGTACGATTCAGGTAGATTCTGATTACACTTCCGGTTGCCGGATTGTAATTTGTTTACCTTCTCACTGATGGATTTTGAAAATTTATAGCTTGTTTTTGAGTTGATTTCCCGGCTGTTTTTGATTGTTGCTGAAATTCAGAGGGGGAGTCTTTTTCTCTTCTAACAAGCGATTTCATCTTCCATTTTTATGGTCGTAATTCAGCAGCCTATCGTCCGGATTTTCGATTTTTTGTTGCCTCTATTGCCTGGGAACATTGAAGGTCGGAAAGCAAGTGCTCAAAAATTCGAGCGTGTTTTAAATTTCTGAACGTTTAAGAGCGGTTTCTTTTCAATGAGACGGCATTATTTTGCTTTATCGGAAGACAATGTTTTTGACCTTTTGTAAGATTTTGTTTCGTATTTCCTAGAAAATACGATCAGTAAAATACATCCCAGAAAGGCAAAAGGTACGCCGATCAAGGCCGGGTACTGATAACCCAAACCTGCTTTCAGGGGCAAAGCGCCGAGAGTGGCACCCAAGGCATTTCCCAAATTAAAAGCGACTTGTATACAGGCGGCCCCCAGAAGTTCACCCCCTTTAGCGAAATGAAGAATGGAAACCTGCAAAGGACTGGAGACGGCAAACAATCCCATAGTACAAAGGAACATCAGTAAAGCCGTAAGCCAATCGATGCGGGCAGCGAAGAAAATGGACAATAAGGCGAAGCCGATTGTTATTTGGGTAACAGCGGCTACCCGTCCGGGAGTATATTTGTCGGCCAAACGTCCTCCGAGTAGGTTACCCACTACCATGCCGCCTCCTGCCAGAACCATCAGCAAGGTAATACTGTTTGCAGAAAAGCCGGATACGTGGGTCAGAAGCGGATTAATGTAACTATACCAACAGAACACACTGCCATTGCCAAACATCGTGGCACCGAGAATAAGCCAAGGTGCGGTTGTTTTCAGGAAGTGGAATTGTCCTTTAAAACCGGTATCAGGAAGTCCCTCTACCTGAGGCACCCATTTCCATATAAAATAAAGTACGATAACTCCCCAAATTCCGACAAGCAGAAAAGTAAGCCGCCAGGATAACAGAGTACTCAGAGAAGTGCCGAGAGGGACTCCGAAAAGGTTGGCTATGGTCATGCCGGCAATCATAATAGAAACCGCTTCCGAACCTTTTCCTTTGTCTGCCAGTTTTTCCGCTACAATAGAAGCTACTCCGAAATAAGCTCCATGGGGCAGACCGGAGATAAAGCGGGCTCCGATCATAAACCAATAATGGGGAGAGAGTGCTGCACAAATGTTTCCGATCATCATGATGGTAACCAATCCTAATAGTATATTTTTTAGCGGTAACTTGCGGGCTAGAGTTAACATCGGGGCTCCTGCACAAACGCCGAGGGCGTAGGCTGAAATTAAATGTCCCGCTGTTGGAATGCTGATATGCAGTTCTTTCGCTACATAGGGTAAGATAGCCATCATGACAAATTCTGCTATGCCCAGACCGAGAGTACCGAATCCTAATGCAATAAGACTCTTTTTCATAACACTAAAATTTAGATAGATAAAAAATTGGAACACTGTTATGGGAATGTCCAGTTCTTTTATCGAAAAAATGCCGTTTCATGTTAACCGATTAGGTGGGTTTTGTTTATGCTGGAATTGTTTTATTTTGATGAGCCATACCAGGAGATACAGACAGATAACTGATGCAAAGTGAGACTTACAACATAACGGTCAGTAAAACAGCTTTGTTGTTTAAGGAAATACACTGATTTTCAGCGTTTTTCTTTTTCCATAAACCGCCAGTAAGTAAATTATTCAGGTCAGATCAACTCCTTATCTAAACCGGCGTAAAAATAATTATAATTTTTTATATGTACATCTTGAGGTACTTCAAGAATGAAGGACGTTTCCTATGTGTTTAACATTCATCCGACGGCAGGGGAATGAGTAAACTTTCGGTTCTGTTTAAAAGGGATTCGGGGAAGTTTGAATACCCTTAACCGCTGAAACGTTAATCCTTTTTAGTGAGAATACATTCCTTTGAAAAATGCTACTTTTGTCGTCAAATTTAATTCCTATGAATGTAAAAGCTAAAGGTTATATTTTAGGTGCTATTGCTGCGGCTACCTATGGGATGAATCCCTTGTTCGCACTCCCTTTATACAAAACAGGTATGGATCCGGATTCGGTTCTTTTTTTCAGATATCTGTTCGCTATCCCCTTACTTGGTATTATGATTAAGGCGAGAGGAAGAAATTTCAAATTGAAACGCAAGCAAATCCTACCTTTAATTATCATGGGTTTATTAATTTCAATTTCTTCTCTTGCTTTGTTTCAAAGTTATAATTATATGGAAGCCGGGATTGCATCGACACTCTTATTTGTCTATCCGATTATGGTAGCTCTGATCATGTCATTCTTCTTTAAAGAAAAATTAACGATACAAACCGTTTTATGTATTTTATTGGCTTTGGCTGGAATCGGCCTACTTTATAAGGGTGGGAATGGAGCGACGCTTAGTCTGGTGGGCATAGGTTTGGTTATGGCTTCTTCTCTTTCTTATGCTATCTATATTGTGGGGGTGAATCAATCGGTGTTGAAAGATGTAGCGACATTGAAATTAACTTTCTATGTGTTGCTTTTTGGACTTACGTTGTTTTTGGTACGAGTCGATTTCGGTGTACATTTGTTTATAGTAGACAAATGGTATTTATGGGGAAATCTTCTTGCACTAGCTGTTTTTCCGACGGCAATCTCTTTTCTCTGTACGACCCGGGCCGTACAATATATCGGTTCTACTCCAACTGCTATTCTGGGAGCTTTAGAACCTGTAACAGCTGTTTTCTTTGGGGTTACAATCTTTGGAGAATCTTTGACACCCAGATTGATCGGCGGAATATTGATGATTATTCTTGCCGTTACTTTAATTATCGTCGGAAGCAATATAACTATCTACCTGGTGCGTTTCAGAAAACTTTTCCCCAAACTACCCCTTAAACACAAGACCCGGGGATGAGAGTAGGTGTCATTATCGGTTTCCCTTCTCTTTTTACACAGTAGGGACGTGCCCTAATGTGTAATTTTTGCCCCTAAGAAATTCAGAAGATAATCAAGTTTAAAGGAGTTCTGTTTTTCACAAAAAAGGCCCGTCCCTCTTTGCGCAAAATCTTGTCAAAACATTTTAAACAATTTGTACACAGAATCCGTGTTCAGGTGTATAAATGAAAAAGAGGTACAGCTTCTTGCTATACCTCTAAATTTCTGTTTGTTAACTGGAGCGGAAAACGGGACTCAAACCCGCGACCCCCAGCTTGGAAGGCTAGTGCTCTATCGACTGAGCTATTTCCGCAAAATATAGGTTACCGTTCTACAGAACGGAATCGCCTTGCTTGCCAATCCCCGAGAAGGAACCAAATAAATCTTAAAGAACGAAAAAGAAATATTTTCTTTTACTAATTTTAAAATTCGTGGGGAGAGCAGGATTCGAACCTACGAAGACATAAGTCAGCAGAGTTACAGTCTGCCCCAGTTGGCCGCTTTGGTATCTCCCCTTTCAAAGAACGCTATTTTCTTTAGCGGGTACAAATATAGGGTAAATAGTTTATTTTACAAATTATTTTTCTAAAAACCCGGAATTTTTCTTTTCTTGCTTAGTTGACTACGTTTGTTGGTTTCCCGTTCAGGTAATTTCGTATATTGTCCAAAGCTTCTTGAGCCATAGCAATTCTACCGTCATAGGTCGCCGTACCGATATGGGGTACTAAAATGACGTTGTCTAAAGAATATAACAATTCCGTGATATGAGGTTCTCGCTCGAATACGTCCAGAGCAGCTCCTGCTATTTGTCGTTTCTCTAGAAAACGACTTAAAACTTCTTCATCTATGACAGCTCCCCGGGCTGTATTGATCAGAAAAGCCGTCTTCTTCATCAATCCCAATTCCCGCTCTCCGATTAAATGGTGGGTAGCTTCTGTCAGGGGGGTATGGATAGAGATAAAATCGGATTCTTTAAGTAAAGAATCCAAATCTGTTTTCTTATAGCCAGGAACTTCTGTTTTTCGGTTGTAATAAAGGATATTCATACCAAAGGCTGCGGCCTTGCAGGCTACATTTTGTCCGATATGTCCCATACCGATGATCCCTAATGTCTTGCCTCTCAAACCGTACCCTAAGTTTTTCATGACACCCCACATCCCTTCTCTTTCCGTTCGGATCCTGCGGTCGAATTCTCCGATCCGTCGGGCAATTCCTAGTAGTAAGGCCATACATAATTCCGCTGTAGGATCGCATACCGATTCGGGGGTATTGCAAACGGTAATCCCTTTTTTTCGGGCATATTGGATGTCGATATTATTATATCCTACTCCGTAATTACTGATAAGCTTTAATTTTTTTCCTGCGTCTATTATTTCTTTATCGATAGGGCGACTGAAAATAGCTAACAGAATATCGTATTCCGGAAGCATCCGGATGATTTCCTCTTTTGTCAATTTTTCTCCTTCAGGGAAAGTGATTTCCCAGTCGGTGGGGAGATTTTTGAAGGGTTCACGGGGAATGTCGTAAGTGACCAGAATCTTCATGGTTTAAGTGTTCAAATGTTTAAGTGTCCAAATGTTATTCAAGTGTGGTTCGGGCAAAGGGGATGGCATCCAAGCCGACGAATTGTCCGGCTAAAAATTTATAATAGCCAGTGACAGCTACCATTCCGGCATTGTCCAAAGAAAAACCCAAGCGGGGGATGAAAACTTCCCAACCGGATTTCTCCGCTTCCTTATGTACGGCATTTTGGAGAGCAGAGTTTGCTGAAACACCTCCGCCGATTGCAATTTGTCGTATACCTGTTTGTCTGGCCGCCTTTTTCAGTTTTGTCAAAAGGATATCGACTACTGTTTTTTGTAGAGAGGCACAGAGGTCATTCAGGTTTTCTGCAATAAAATCCGGATTTTTTTTCAATTCATCCCGGATAAAATAGAGAAAAGAGGTTTTCAATCCACTGAAACTATAGTCTAATCCGGGGATTTGGGGTTTATTGAATACAAAGCGGTCGGGATTACCGGTTTTTGCCAGGCGGTCGATAACTGGGCCTCCGGGATAAGGTAATCCCATCACTTTTGCACATTTGTCGAAAGCTTCTCCGGCAGCGTCGTCAATGGTCTGACCGATCATCTCCATGTCCAGATAATCGTGTACAACAATCAGTTGTGAATTGCCTCCCGACACCAGTAACGTCAAAAAAGGGAAACTGGGTTGACGGCTTTCTACTCCGGGTTCTTTGATAAAATTAGCCAGAATATGGGCTTGGAGGTGATTAACTTCAATCATGGGGATCCGATTCGCTATGGCAAAACCTTTGGCAAAAGAGGTTCCGACCAATAAGGAACCTAATAGTCCGGGGCCCCGGGTATAAGCTATGGCATGGATGTCCTGAATACCGATACCGGCTTTTCGGATTGCTTCCGAGACTACCGGAATAATATTTTGCTGATGAGCTCTGGATGCCAATTCCGGAACAACTCCGCCGTAAGCTTCGTGGACCTTTTGGCTGGCGATAATATTGGATAATACGACTCCATCTTTTAAAATAGCAGCAGAAGTGTCGTCGCAGGACGATTCAATTCCTAGTATAACAGTCATGATAAATGAATTAAAATTGAAATAAAGTTAAAAGCTTTAAATCGGAGATTTAGCCTTTATCTTTCGTGCTCAATCTCTTTCAAATATTGTGCAATATTAATACTTTTGCCTTCAAACTAAAAATCGTGGGGGTATAAAAAATTTTTTTCGCATATTATTCTATAGTGTGTCGGGGTGTCTGTTGGTACTTCTGATTCTTTATGCTTCCCTGCATAGTTCGTATGTACAAACTTATTTGGTTCGTTTGTTTACGGATAAAATCGAGCAGACGACGGGAGTGAAAATACAGATTGGGGGAGTGGATTTCCGTCCGATGAAATCGCTAATATTGAATGATGTCTTATTAAAAGATTACCGGGACGATACCTTGTTGTATTGTGAAAATTTCCGGGTTAAAATTGATTCTTTCCGTTTTTCCACTCAAAGTTTTACTGTAAGGGATATTACTTTCGAGCGGGCTTACTTTAATTTGTGGATAGTGAGGGGAGAAGGGGAAGAAGAGGCTAAAATGAATCTGGACGTTTTTTTGAATTCTTTGCAGAAAGGGAGTGAGAAGCATCCGGAAACCTTGTCGGGGAGCAGCAACTGGACTGTAAATCTGAGAAAAATTCAAGTCAGGGATTCCCGATTCGTTTATAAAGAAAACGAGTATGAGCCGGTAGATTATGGTATCAATTGGACGGATATCGAATGTCGTCAAGTGAATGTAGATATTACAGAGCCGGATTTTTCCGGAGGAAAATTCGCTGTACGGATATCCGGGCTGAGCTTGGAAGAAAAATCCGGATTCGGGATTCGGGATATGGGGGGGCTGGTAACAGCTGCTGATTCTAATTTATTGATTCAAGAGTGTAAAATTTATACGGAACGAAGTTTTCTGGATTTGGAAAAATTGGAATTCAATTGGATTCCCGGTCGTCGGTATTGGCGGAATTTTACAACCAAAATGCAACAATACTACCGTTTGGGAAATTCCGAGGTCAGTTTTATTGATTTAGCCTATTTCAATGGCATTTTACGGGGAATTGACAATACTGTGAAATGTCGGGGAATCGTTTCTAACACGGTGAATCGGATTGAAGGACATCAGTTGGTATTTGCTTTGGGAAAGGATTCGCATTTCAGAGGAAGTTTTAAATCTCACGGTTTACCTGATGTGTGGAATACTGTTTTTGAAATTCATCTACAAGATGCCTATTTAAGTCCGGAAGATTTGGAAACGATCTATCTGCCTTGGTTTGAACAAAATATAAAAGTACCTGCTCCTTTGCATCATCTGCCTCATTTTGAACTTGACGGGACATTTAAAGGGAAGATTACAGATTTTATTTTTTTAGTCAATAGCCGGACAGAAGGGCTAAAAGGGGATTTGAAATTGGTGTATGCTCCTTATGGAGCAGATTCTCTGGGATGTTCTAAAATTTCCGGGGATTTTGATTTTCCTGTCGTTCATTTTGGAAAATTGGGGGGGACTGACTTGTTGAAGTATGGTTCTATGAACGGAAATTATGAGGGGTATATGGATGATTCGCATACGACGGTTGATTTGTGGAGTAAAATGCCTTTTCTTCAGGTCGGCCAAGGAAAGTTCCGAAATGCTTCAGTGTCGTTGTCGGTAAAGGATGACGTATCCAATATCTTGTATTCCTTGGATAATGACAGCGTACGGTTTACAGCAGCTTTAAACTATAATCCGAGGGGAGGTGTCGATTTTTGGGGAGCTAAAGGATTTGTAGAAGTGAATAATCTTTCCGATTTCGGTTGGGCTTTGACAGAAGGAAAGGAGACTGTAAAAACGGATTTCGATTTGGTGTTTGCGGAGCAGGATAAGCACAATCATTTTTTTAATTTCACTCTTTCCGATTTTTCGTATACGGGTCCGCAGGGGCATTTTTCTTTAGATAATGTCGGATTGGAAAATCGTTTGGATAACGGCTATTATATGACCAGCCTGCTTTCTGATGTCGCTGATGCCCAAATTGAAGGACATTATACCGGTGTATATCCTTTGGCGTTTACAGAAAAATTAATACAGAGCTATCTTCCCGCTTTCCGGCAGAAAAAGAGAAAATTATCCAAAGAAGAAAATATAGATTTCCGGTATGATATTGTAGTAAAAGATGCCCGGAAAGTTTTAAAGGCGCTATATCCTCAGTTTAATATTTCCGAAGGCAGTAAAATTGCTGCTTATTATGGAAAAGACAAGGCCATTCATTTGAAAATGAATGCGGATACCCTTCAATACCGGGATTTTTGCCTGACGGCATCGGAAATAAACATGGAAGGAGATGCGGAACGTTTACAATTGGTCTATACAGCGGATAAGTTTGAATACGGGGATATGTCCCGTTTGTATAACGTTCGCAACACTTTGGCTTTAGGAGATAATAATGTAAGTAATAAATTGATATGGAGTAATTGGGAAACCCAGACGTATAGCGGGGAGTTATCTGCAGATATAAGATTTGTTCCCCAAGGAGAGGCGGACTATCTGACTGAAATCTGTATTAATCCCGGGGTAATCATATTATCCGATAATGTTTGGCAGGTTGGTAAATCGAGAATCAAGGCGGAGGATAAAGAGATTGACATTGAGGATTTCCGGATCAGTAAGGGAAATCAATTTTTGTCTGTAAACGGAAGTATTTCAAAAAATCCGGAAAAAGAACTTTCCATTCAAGTCAATCAGTTCGATCTGGCAGAATTCAGCCGTATCCTTACGGATAACCGTTTAAACCTGTTTGGAATGGCCAGTGGGGAGGTTATTGTACAGGATTATTATAAAGACAATTTGTTGTATTCAGATGTGAAAGTAGAGAATTGGGGAATTACGCGCGATACTTTGGGTACATTGAGATTATTGTCTGCTTGGGATGTCGATAGCAATGCCGTTATCCTGCGGGCTAAAAATGAAGTCGGGTCTGCCATACCGCTTCAAGTGTCGGGGTATTATCAGCCTTTGACAGATCAGGTTAATGTAGATATTCAGTTGTCAGAAATCGGTTTGGATCGTTTGGGGAGATACGCTTCCGATTATTTTACGGAGAGTAAGGGAGGAATATCCGGTAGAATCAGGCTTTCTGGTCCCAGTGCTCATCCTGATTTTTCCGGTCGCTTGTTTTTGGATTCTGTGTACCTCCACCTAAGGGATATGAATACTTCCTTTTTCATGAACGATAGTATATACATCGATCGAAGCGATTTTATCTTAAAAGATTTTGTGGTAAAGGATATACAGAACAATGTATCTGTATGTTCCGGGCGTTATCGATTTTGGGAAAAACGCTATGATCTGAATATCACTTCCCGTAATTTCCTGTTGTTAAATACTTCTTCCAGCCAGAATGAATCTTTTTACGGGACTGTTTATATCAGTGGTCTGACCAACATCAATAATCGGGAGGATATGACCAATATTACGGTTAATGTTCGTCCGGAGAAAAATTCCCGTTTATTTATCCCCTTGACTTCAGCTTTATTGGAGGAAGACGGTAATTTCCTGCATTTTATTAACCCCAATCAGCCGTTGCGGAGAAGAGGAAGTATACCGAATAACAGTAATAATCTGACCTTAAATGCCAATCTGGAATTAAACGATAACCTGGAGGTTCAGGTGGTCTTTGATCCTACTATCGGTGATATTCTGCGGACCAAAGGAAACGGAGATATAAAAGTTACTCTGGATCAGGATGGATTGATTAATATGTTCGGCGAATATAAAATCTCCAAAGGAGATTATTTATTTACGCTGAGTAATCTATTGAATAAAAAGTTTATACTTACTCCGGGAGGGAGTATTAGCTGGAATGGTTCACCTTACGATGCTACGATCGATATCAATGCGATCTATAACCTGAAGACATCTTTGTACGAATTATTGACTAGTAGTAATTCCAATACCGACCGATCGACTAAGGTACCGGTCGAATGTATTTTGAATCTGAGTGATAACTTAACCAATCCTTTGGTCAAGTTTAATATTAATTTCCCGACTTTGGATACACAAACCAAAGGCTTCGTACAAAGTCTTTTTGCAAGTCAGGATGAAATTAATAAACAGGTATTTTCGTTGTTGATTCTGAATAAATTCTATACTCCCGATTACATGAATTCCACGGACATGGCAGAACGGAATGCTGGTTATCAGGCTGGGGTGACGACGGCAACGGAGCTGGTATCCAATCAACTTTCCCGTTGGTTGTCACAGATCAGTAATAATTTTGATATCGGGTTTTCCTATCGTCCCGGAGATAATATTACGACAAATGAAATTGAAGTAGCTCTTTCTACACAAATCCTGAACGACCGGGTGACTTTATCTGCGAATGGGAATGTGGATGTAGGGGGGACGAAAAATGTGACTTCTAATTCGACCAATAGCAGCAATATAGCCGGAGATTTCGACGTTGAAGTGAAGTTGAATAAACAAGGGACACTAAAATTGAAAGCTTATTCCCATACGGATGAAAAAATTGTTTACAATGCGACGGAGACAATTCAGGGAGTTGGTGTTTCTTATCAGGAAACTTTTGACACTTTCCGGGAATTATTGCACAGATATTTTGCTTTTCTGAGAAAGAAAAAACAATAAATTATTTCCTTTTTTCTCGTTCTGTTTTTCCTGGATAGCGATTTTCCTCTGTAAAAAATGAGCAAAATAATTTTATTTGTTCTATTTTTTTCTCAAATTGCATTCTGCAAACGATTACGACATTTCCTAAAACTATATAAGTATGAATGCAAAGGATTATATGGACAGAGAGGCCCGTTACGGTGCCCACAATTATCATCCCCTACCTGTTGTGTTGGAGAGAGGTGAAGGTATTTTTGTCTGGGATACGGATGGTAAACGTTATTTCGATTTTTTGTCAGCTTATTCGGCTGTCAATCAGGGGCATTGTCACCCTAAGATTGTGAAAGCGATGACCGATCAGGCGCATAAACTGGCTTTGACTTCCCGGGCTTTTTACAATGACGTATTGGGAGAATGGGAAGAATTTGTAACGCATTATTTCGGGTATGATAAGGTATTACCGATGAATACGGGAGCCGAAGCAGACGAAACAGCCCTCAAGCTTTGCAGGAAATGGGCTTATATGAAAAAAGGGATACCGGACGGTGAAGCTAAAATTATTGTATGCGACGGAAATTTTCACGGCCGTACGATTACAATTGTTTCTTTGTCCAACGATCCGGAATCCTATGGGGGATATGGGCCGTTTACACCAGGATTTATAAGGATACCTTATAACGATATTCCGGCATTGGAGAAGGCATTAGAGGATCCGCATGTGGCCGGTTTTTTAGTAGAACCGATACAGGGAGAAGCCGGCGTATATGTTCCGGATGAGGGTTATTTACGGAAAGCTTTCGAATTGTGTAAAGCTCACAAGGTGTTGTTTATGGCAGATGAAGTACAGACAGGTATTGCCCGTACCGGGAAACTACTGGCTTGCGATCATGAGGGAGTCCGTCCGGATGTATTGATTTTAGGGAAAGCTTTGGGAGGAGGAATGATGCCTGTGTCTTGTGTCCTGGCAGACGATGAGATAATGTTGTGTATTCGTCCGGGAGAACATGGTTCTACTTTTGGGGGAAATCCGATAGCAGCTAAAGTTTCCATCGCAGCCTTAGAAGTGGTACGGGATGAAAAATTGGCAGAGAATGCAGAAAACCTGGGAAAAATCTTCCGGGAAAAAATCCGTCAGATCCCTTCCGACCGGATTGATTTGGTGAGGGGAAAAGGATTGTTGAATGCTGTGGTTATTAAGCCTAAAAACGGAAAGACAGCTTGGGATGTCTGTTTAAAAATGCGGGATAAAGGTTTGTTAGCGAAACCCACCCATCAGCATATTATTCGTTTTGCTCCGCCTTTAGTAATCAACAAAGTGGAATTGATGCAAGCGATTGGTCTGATTGAGAATACCTTTGCGGAATTGGATTGAAAATAGCGTAAAAAATAAAGAGAAACGGCTCTTCCTCGTTCAGTATTTATCAGAGGAAGAGCTGTTTTAGTAGAAAGAATCAATATTTAAAACTACTTCCACCCAGAAATTCCCTTAAAATAGAAGTTGTCGGTATTTCGCGTGTCGGTACGGCTTTTATATAAGAGAAGAATTTCAAAAGCCTTAAAGCTTTGGAATGTTCGGGATACTGCCCCATAACTTCTCTTAACAGAGGTTCTGCTTGCTGCTTCAAAGCTCCTAGTTCATAAATTAGAGCGGAGTTAAAAATAATATCGGCTTCTTCCTGATAGGGGACAATGTGTTTCTCTTCTCCTTTCAGGACACTTTCCCATCGTTTTAAGGTTTCCAGGGCAGAGTAATTGCGGTATTTATAATCCCTTACCATTCTTCGGATTAACCGGTTGTCGGTCGGATTAATCAAATTATGGTTGTCGATAGAAATAGAAGTCAAAGCGGATACGAATATTTTAAATAAAGCTTCCGGTGGTAAAAGTTGTGTCAGCTTCGGATTCAGTCCGTGGATTCCTTCTACTATAATTACATTGTTTTTATTGATTTTCAGTTTTTCGCCATCGTAATAACGTTGTCCTGTCTCAAAGGAAAATTTAGGAATTTCCACTTCTTCCCCTTTAAGGAGGCGGAGTATATTGTCTGAAAAGGTGGCTATATCCAGGGCCTCTATACTTTCGAAGTCTAATTCTCCTTTTTCATCTCTCGGGGTATTTTCCCGGTTTACAAAATAATTATCCAACGATAACATAATGGGGCGGATGCCGTTTACCATAAGCTGGATACTCAACCGCTTGCTAAAAGTTGTTTTCCCGGAAGAAGAAGGACCGGCTATTAAAATTACCTTGATTTTTTTCCCTTTTGCTTTGATTTTATCGGCTATCAATGAGATTTTCTTTTCATGCAAAGCTTCACTGATTTTTATCATGGCTCCGGCATATTTCATCTCGACCACTTTATTGAGTCCTCCGATATCTGAAACGCCTATGATTTTTCCCCATCTTTTATATTCACTGAATATCTGGAAAAGCTTATTTTGAGGAATGGCCGGAAGTAATTGTGAAGGGCATCGGCGATCGGCCAATCGGAGCAACATACCGTCTTTATAAGGTTCTAAGCCAAAAGTGAACAGGCAGCCGGTAGAAGGAGCCAGTGTGCCGTAAAAATAATCAGCTGTGTCCTGAATATAATATACGGAAGTATAAAGCCTTCCCCGGGTTTCCATGAGCTCGGATTTATCTTTCAAGCCTTGTTTCCGGAAAATCCGGATGGCTTCCGGGGTCGGTATCTCCTTCCGGACAATCGGGTAATCGGCTTGGATAATTTCCTGCATTTTTTGGTGTATATTTTCAATCATATCCAGCCGCAGACAGACATCTTTGTTAGCTATCCGGCAGAAAATGCCATTGGAAATGATATATTCTGCCATTAAAGTTTTTTTAGGGAAAAGCGAACGTATGGCTTTATAGAGCACAAAAATTAACGAACGGGTGTAAATGCTATAACCGTCTAATGTGGTGATATCGATAAAGTTAATCTGCATCGGATTCATAATAACGTATTGTAAATCCTGCAGTTGATTGTTTACTAAAGCTCCTAATAAATGCTTGTGATTATTTGGAAATACGATTTTTTTCAAATCCCCTAAATGGCTACCTATTTCAATTTTATAGTACTTTCCGGTATTTTCACAGAATATAGTGACTTTTTCCATGTTGACTTTTTAATATGAATAAAATAAAGGATGAAATCTTGTACCTTTTTTAAACTTCTTACAAATAACATGCCTCTTTTAGTATTTAAAGAGAGAAGATTAAATCCTGAGTACGTTAATCTTCCTTAATGAAAACACAGTATTTTAGCTGACCGGCTTTTTGCTTTTCCCCTACCTTATCTGTAATTTTCGGGTTCTGCCGGAATTAAAATTTCGTAGACTTTGTGTTCGTGATTTTTAAGATTGGATTTTCTTAACCACGGATTGAAGCGTTTCAGTGTTTTATAGGAGATTTTATGTTTGTGAGCAAAATCGGCCCAGCTCTCTATTGGTCCGTGTACTTTTACCTTTTTGGTTTTTTCTATCGGATTAGCTGACTGGACGTTGAAATGATACAATTGCGGGTTACTCATGATTTCCTTTAGGGCCAGGATACGGAACACATATCTTTCGGTTTCCTCTCCTAAGAGTAAATCGTAATAATCGTTTTCCTTTTGAATTCCCATTTGTTTCCGGATCATGTTGTTACCAGCGTTGTAAGAGGCTGCGGCCAGGGTCCATGTTCCAAAATTGTCGTAAGCTTTTTGCAGATAAGCTGCTGCGGCCAGGGTCGATTTTTCCAGATTATATCGTTCGTCAATTTCGTTGTTTACTTCTAAGCCGACTTCCCGGGCCGTACCGGGCATGAATTGCCAAATTCCCACAGCGCCTGCCGGAGAAACAGCCAGAGGATTCAGATTACTTTCAATGACGGCCAGGTATTTGAAGTCCTCCGGAATACCCTGTTCTTTGAGAATCGGTTCGATCCGCGCGAAAATCCGGGGGGCATTGCGGAGTAGTTGTATGGTATGGGAATGTAAATAGGTATTGACGATTAATTCTTTTCGGAGGGCTTCCTGGACATCTATGCGATGTAAAGGAACTTTCTCTCCGGCGAAACTGATTTCTTGCGGTAGGGGGACGTCTACAGTCAGCGCTTGGGGTATATCCGGCTGATATTCTAACGGAATAGCGTTGGCTTGTTCTGAATTGGCCCGGGCAGAGGAATAATAAAGAATGCCGAGCGCTGTCAGCAGAGAAATTGTAATACTGATATATATTAATGAAAACTTCTTTTTCATTCCGAGTTAAGTTATTTATCTTTGCTGTAAAGATAATGCATAAAAAGCAAAAGTGAATGGGTAAAAAATAAAACGTGGGTAAATGAAATATAATTTTGATGAAATTATTGACAGATGCGATACAGATAGCGTGAAATATGACGATCTGTACCGGAATTTCGGTACTACGGATGTATTACCGATGTGGGTAGCAGACATGGATTTCAAAGCTGCCCCTCAGATTGTAAAAGCAGCTGAAGAATGTTGCAAACGTGCTGTTTTCGGCTACACCTTTCGTACAGAAGAAGCCAAACAGGCTTTTATCGGTTGGGTGGGTAGGAGATATAATTGGTCTGTTCGGCCCGAATGGATGAGTATTAGTCCAGGAGTGGTAACGGCTTTATGTGTTTCTGTCCGGGCTTTTACAGAAAAAGGAGATAAGGTATTGATACTTACTCCTGTTTATCCACCGTTTTTAGGCGTAGTAAACGATAGTGAGAGAGAATTGGTTTGCAGTAGTTTAATAATTCAGAACGGTCACTATGAAGTGGACTGGGAGGATTTTGAAAATAAATTACGCCAGGGAGTAAAATTGTTTATTTTAAGTAATTCTCACAATCCTGTCGGCCGGGTATGGACGCGGGCGGAATTGGAGCGTATGGGACAATTGTGCTGTAAGTATAATGTAATTATTCTTTCGGATGAAATTCACGCCGATTTAGCTTTACCCGGTTATCAGCATACTGTCATGGCTTCTGTTTCGGAAGAGATTGCAGCCCGTACTCTGACAGCTATGGCTCCCAGTAAAACTTTCAATATCGCCGGCATGATGAATTCCTTGGTGATTGCTTCTTCCAAAGATTTATTGGATCGTTATAATAAAGTGATGTATGCTTTACATCTGGACGTCGGAAATATTTTTGGACATGTGACTTTAAAAGCTGCTTATTTGTACGGAGAGGAATGGTTGAATGAGTTGGTGGTTTATCTGAAAGGAAATGTCGATTTCGCTGCTGATTATATTCAGCGGGAACTTCCTTATCTGAAAATGATAAAGCCGGAAGGCTCTTTCCTGCTTTGGTTGGATTTTCGTGGGACGGGTTTGACACATGAGGAAGTAGGGGATGTTTTGGTGCGCAAGGCGAAAGTTGCCTTGAATGATGGTATTCCTTTTGGAAAAGAAGGTTATGGCTTCCGGCGGATGAATATCGGATGTCCCCGCAGTATTTTACAGGAAGGACTGGAACGGATAAAAAGAGCTTTTTAGTTGAAAGAGGTAAATGGAGGCTCCCAAAATTTGAGACTATGACTTTTTTTAATTAGCGTTCCTTTCAGAAAAGGATCGGCATGATGCGGATTGGCAGAACGAAAGTCCTCACAGATCGGGACTGTAGGTCTGCCAATCAAAGAACTGGAAGATTTTGCTAATCAAGCTTAATCAGCTGCTACTCTATCCCAGGAAAACTTTTGGGATAGTTCTTTTTTATATATAGTTCAGACTTCTTTTCCCGAATTTCTAGCCTTTACTCCTAATACGTTTGTACTTTTTGAAGCTTGGAATTTTTAACAAAAACTTCACGACTCTTTCTTGGATACGGTAACTATTTAAATGAAATTTATCCCCGAAAAAGAAAAAATAGGGAAAAAATCAAAATGGTAATTTTTAAGAAGATCAGTCGTGTTAAATCTGTGATTTTTAATAATTTGACTTATTAACAAAAGGTTCATTTCTTTTGTACAAAGATAATGTTTTATTTGTAATTATTAAATATTTATAAGTTTTTTAATAGCCTGATTATTAGCACAAATTCCATTCTGACTGACTTTTTTCTGAAGAAAAAAGCACTTTTCGGGCCCAAATCTAAACGAACGTATTTTATGGATGAAATTTGTTAATTCAGTTTTTATGAAGAGCTATTATCATTACTTTTTTTCCAAACATAAAGCTATCTATCTGCAATTAGCACGAAAACATGGAATATCTCCTTATCGTGTTTATCAACTGGCGCATGGAAGCAGGGTAAAGAAAATATTTGAAAGAGATGTATTGCAGGAACTTATACGTTTAGGAATTATAGCGGATATCAAGCGTTGGTAAAAGCTTTTCGTACGGGTTTACCGGAATTTTCTGTTGTAGAAATGTTTTTTTATTTAGTTAGCTATAAGCAAGTATGTTTATTAAAAAGGACAGTTAGCCCAGCAGAATACAATGCGGGTGCCTTGCATATAGTGAGCATCAATGTAAAGGGTAGCGTGTAATTTAATACTAATCAAGCGGCAGAGATAGAGTCCCAACCCGTTTCCGGGAGTAAACGTATCTAATTTGGTAAATCGTTCGAAAACATATTCTTGTTTGTCTTTGGGAATGCCGCAACCCGTATCAGTAATCGTGATGTTGATTTTTTTGTTCTTTTGGTCCGGTTCTGCTTTCAATTGGATTTCTCCCGTTTGGGTAAATTTACGGGCATTATTCAGTAAATGTCTTATTAACAAGGAAAAATATTTTGCATGGGTACAAATAGGGGAGAGCTGGGGTGATAAGTAAAGTTTATAAACGACTTCTTTCTGAGGATACTTTTTTTGTATCGCCTCCATTTCTTGTTTGCATAGTTTATTTATATCTACAAGGTCTGTCGGCAGGTCTGTATTTAAATTTTCCAGATAGGCAACTTCCAGCATATCGTCCAGGAGATTCGTCAAATGATCGCAACTTTCCTGTATAATTTCATTGTATTCGTTTTTGTAGCCGTTTGTTTCCATATCCTCTACAATCAAGGCGGTAAAGCCGGAAATACTGTTGAGGGGAGTGCGTACTTCGTGACAGATAGAATTAATAAAAGCGTTTTTTTGTTTTTCACTTTTCAATGCTTTTTCTCGTTGCTGAAGCAGTTCGTTATGCAGTTTTTGGGTACGTTTTAAATTAAGGTAAAGATAGAGGGCAAAGCCGATCAGGAGACATAACAAGGTTATAGCGCTTATCAGGGCGATTGTATGATTCCGGGCAGACAGACGGGCCTTGCTTAATTTTAATTTATCCATCTCGTCAGACACCTGTAGCTCTCCTATTGTTTTTAATTGTTCTTTACGTTGGAGGGAATCTGCGATATGCATGGTTCTTTCATAAGCATTACAAGCATCTTTATATCGTCCTAATGCTATTAATGCTTCTGCCCTGTTTTTGTAATGAGTTACATATTTGATATTGCTTATTTTATTCTTTTCGATTAAATAAATGAGAGAATCGCTACAAGCCAGCGCTTGTTCGTATTCCCCTTGATTCATGAAATAAGAATAACTGAAGGAGTAGAAATACAAATTATCTCTTTGTAAGATGTCGCCTTTTCCATTTTTCATGAAATTGTAAAATCGGTGATAATATTCCCGGGCTTTTTCTTTACCGATAAGTTTATGGTTCACCATCAGTTGCTGGTAACAAAGCAGATATAAGTTGTCTTTATAAAAATAGGGACGGCGTTTTTGGATAACGTCCTGAGCGAAATATTCGTCCAACATATCCAGATAAGCGTTGGAGAGTTTTATTAGTTTTTGATTTTCATTTAGGTTAGAATAAAGATTGCTCAATAAAATATAAATATTGGCACTGAAATTTTTACGTGCCGAGGGAGGAAAGGTTTGTGCTAGCCGCCAGGCTTCTTCCAGATAGGGAACTGATCCTTCGTTTTCTGTATTTTCAGTTAGAGACATCAACAGATAATATATACTTCCGGTTAAAAAGAGACGTTTGGCTTGCTGGAAAGCATTTTCTTTTTCTTTGTCTTGATTGAGTTCGTCCAGAATTTGATTGCATATTTCCATTCGGTGAGCCCTTTCGGTGAGGCTGAGTACCCTTGCTTGATATACCATTCCGTAATAAGTGGCAATTCCGTCTTCCGGTGAATTTTTCAAAAGGCTGTCTGCTTCTTTTAAAAGACAAAATAACGAATCTTTTTGTGTAGGAGATTGCATCCAGCCAATCGTAATACTTCCCAGGGATGTAGCTATGGCAAATTTATCGTCTATCGCTTTTGCTTCTTTGTAAAGTTGAGTCGCTACGTCGAAATCGTCTTTATCTGAACCGGATAAATCCAGGATATGAATGAGGAGGTTCACCCTTTGTTGAGGATTCTTCTCTTGGTATAGCTGTTTTTTCAGGCTATCTCTATGCATTTCCTGTGCCAGTGTCCATAGTGGCAATTCCAAAAATAAGAAAAATAAAAAAATGCATAGAGTCTTCATTGTTATTTCCAATTATAGTTCCGGATCCAGTGGGATGGTAAATATAAAGCTGGTTCCTTGTGCATAATGTGTATCCAAGTAAATATCTCCGTATAAATATCGGGCGATAAAACGACAGATGGGTAAACCTGCGTCCATATCTGGAATTGTATCACCGGCTTGGGAATACCGTTCAAAAATATATTTTCTTTTTTCGGAGGGTATTCCACTACCTGTATCCGTAATACTGATATCTATTTTATTGTTTTTTTGATCGATTCTGCAACGGAGTTTTATACTACCTTCTGATGTAAGCTTCCTGGCATTATTTAAAAGGGTCCGGATGATAAAGGCAAAATAACGCGGATGGGTTTTCACTTTACAACTGACGTAGGGGATGTCGAGATAATATTGAATATTTTTATTTTGGGGAAAGGTCGATATAAGGGCTAATTCTTGCCGGCAGATCGGTACGATGTCTGTCTCTTCTATAGGCAGATTTTCTGAAAGACTTTCCAGATTGGCCGTTTCCAATAAATTGTCCAGAATGGAAGTGAAGCGTAGGGTATTTTCCTGGATGATTTGCTGACAGGTTTTCGTCTGATCCAGTGGGAGAGGTTCTTTTATTATTTTTTGTGTATAAGTAGAAATAGCATGGAAGGGACGATAAAGTTCATTGCAGATAGAGTTGATAAAAATCGATTTCATTTGCTCGCTTTCCCGAGCTTTTGCATTTTGTCGCGCTATTTCTTGTTGTAATTTTTTTGTTTTTTTCCAGTTTCGGTAATAATAAATACTACAACCCAAGGCGATGCATAAAATTACAAAAGAAAAGAGGAAAAAATTATACCGGCTTCGGGCTAATAATTGAGTACTTTCTAATCGAAGCCGATTGATATTATGGATTTGTCGCATATCTTCCACCCGTTCTGAATATTCCAGTTTCGTAAGGGAATCGGATAGGGCCATGGCTTTTATATAAGCATCACAAGCTTCTTTGTAGCGTCGGTTTCTTTTCAGAAGCTGGGCTTTGTCTTGATAAGGCTTTAAGGGAGTTGCATAGCCTGGGGCTTGTCCTGTTTCAATAAGCTGTATGAGGGTGTCGCATAACTTTAAGCTTTCTTCGTTTCTATGGATATCCGCCATAAAAAGATATCCGTTTTCATAAAGATATACTTTATTCCGTTTTAGGAATTCTCCTTGGGCAGACAACATCTTTTTGCGGAAGTTTGTATAATAATAAAAAGCTGAGTCCGGACTGAAAGAGGCTGTCCCCCGTATAAGTTGATTATAGCATCTTACATATACATTATCTTTGTATAAATAAGGACGACGTCTCGTAAGGAGTTCAGAATCGTAATATTTTTCCAGTTGCTGGAGAAGAGTCAGGGAAATCTCAATTGTTTTTGTATACTCGTGATTTTGAGTATAGGCTTTACTTAAATGGTAATAGATGAGATTTGAATAAAGTCTGGAGACATCTGGTGGAAAAGTTTGTGCTAGTGTCCAGGCTTTTTCCCATTTCGGAATCTGTTTTTGATAAGCATTCGGTTCTTTTTTTAAGGAAGACAGGTGGAAATGAGCAATTCCGGAAAGAAAAAGTTCATCTGCTTCTTGATAGGGATCAGCGGGAGGATGATGTGCCTCTAATTGCCTGACAATTTGTAAACACAATTCTTTTTTTTGATTTTTATCTATTTCTAGTGTAATTTTTAAAAATGATATGGCTAAGTGACAATAATTAGCGATTCCTTCTTGCGGGCTGTTTCGGGTTAGTTCTTGTAAAGTCGAAAGATAGTAATTCAAAGAATCTTCTTTTTCCCGGTAAGTCGCATATTGCCTTATAATAGGTATAATGGCTACAGATAAGGCATAGGTATCTTTTACCTTTTTTGCTTCCTCGAACAATTCTATAGAATAAGGTAAATTCAGCTCTGAATCTTCATGTAAATCTTTTAGATTCAGAAGAATATCTACCCTTGCTTTCGGGTTTGACGTTTCTTTAAGCAATGCTGTCAAACTATCTCTTACCAAGGTCTGGGCAGAAACAGGCTTTATAAAGTAAAAGCCTGAAAATAATATGATAAAATACCCCCAACGACTCATGTAATTTTTGCTGGTTATGATGACACACTACCTTGTAGAAATAATTTACCAAAGTAAAGTAATTTTTCGAATATAGTATAAAAAAACTATAAAATTTGAAAAAATCCATGAGGGTAAAAATCAAACTAAAAGAATAAATAAAGGATTTTTACTTTTTAGGGTAAGAAACTATTTTAAGAAAAGGAAGGTCGTATTTTATAAATTCAGTATCTTCAATTATATGGGGGGATTGAAAAAGTTTATAAATAAACGATATACTAAAAAATAGATTGGGGAACTAAAATTTGTAATAATTACTTACATTTGTTGCATCTGCAAAAAATAAAACACTGTTATGGAGCAATTTGACAATAAACGTATTGAAAGTCTGATGAGTAAAGGCCGGATGGGATGGTGGGAAGCGGACTTTGTTAAACAACAATACCGTTGCTCTCCCTTTATCAGTCGTTTATTAAATTTAGGTCCGGAGGGAGTCATTAGTTTTGAAGATTTCCGGAATTTGATCTGCCAGGATTACCGTCTTCGTACGGTTAATGAGTTTACATTCGGAAAAACACAAAACGTATACGATCAGGTTTATCCTATTAATACCCCTCAAGGAGTACAATGGCTGCGGGTGAAGCTTTGTTCTAAGGAAACAGATGCAGAGGGCAATTTAAAGACGTACGGTTTTATGGAATGCCTGGATTCGCCTTTGAGTACCAGTTCTGTCGAGTCAACTCTACAACGTGTGAACAATTTGTTCAGCCAACAAAATAGTATTTCTCGTTCTTTGTTTTCTCTGTTTCAGGCAGGGGATATAGGAAGTGTCATTCATAAAATTTTAGGAGATATTTTACAGCAGTTTCCGAAAGGCCGTACTTATATTGTGGAATACGACACGGAAAATCAGACTTGTATTTGCCGTTATCAGGTGAGTAATGAAACTTTTCCTTTTACGATATCTCATGTCGTAAATATACCCGTAAGGAATGATGAATGGTGGACCACACAGTTGATAAAACGAGGGAATCCAATCATACTGGCTAGTTTGGATGAACTCCCACCGGAAGCCATAAAAATAAAGGAAATTCTTCAGGAACAAGGGGTTCAATCAACTTTGGTCGTTCCGATGTTCTCTCGTAATGGGGTTTCGGGTTATGCAGGAATTGATGTGGCCGATAAAAATCATATATGGAAAAATGAAGATTATCAATGGTTTTCTTCTTTAGTGAATATTATCAGTATATGTATCGAATTACGGAAAGCTGAAGAACAGGCGTTGGCAGAAAAACAATATCTGGCTGATTTGTATAAGTATATGCCTATCGGTTATATCCGGCTTGGATTGATTTACAATGAAAGCCAGGAAATAATCGACTATATTTTAAAAGACGCCAATGAAACTTGTCTGCGTATCTACAATAGCAGTACGGACATTATCGGAAAACGGGCTAGTTTGTTGAAAACGGAAATACAGGAGGATCTCCGGATCTTTGAAGATATTCTTCAAAGCGGACAACCTTTGGAAAAGAGTTACTACCTGGAAGTGCAGGATAGATATTGTCATGGCATCATTTATTCGCCTCATAAAGATGAAATTGTAATCTTGTTTTCGGATATGACCGAGACCTTTAAAGCGCATAAAGCACTCGACAAAAGCGAACGTATTCTACGTAATATTTACCGGAATTTACCGGCGGGGATTGAACTATACGATAAAGAAGGAAATTTGATCGATATTAATGATAAAGAGCTGGAGATTTTCGGTTTACAGGACAAAGAAGCTATTTTAGGTAGCAATATTTTTGAGCATCCTCTTATGCCGGAGGAGATAAAAGAGAAAATGCGTAAGAAAGAAGATGCCAATTTTACACTCGATTACGATTTTTCTAAATTGAATGGTTATTATGTTTCCAATAGAACCGGAAAAATCAATCTACTTACGAAAATTACTTCTTTATATGATTCTCGAAATAATTTTACAAATTATTTAATGATTCATATCGACCGGACGGAAGAAACCGTGGCCTATAATCAAATTCGGGAATTTAAAGATTTTTTTACTCTTGTTGGAGACTATGCTAAAGTGGGGTATGCTCATTTCGATGCACTGAGTTGTGACGGTTATGCTTTGGATAGTTGGTATCAGAATGTCGGGGAAACGGAAGGTGTTCCCCTGAATCAAATTATAGGCGTATATTCTCATTTACATCCGGAGGACCGGAAGGTGATGTCCGATTTTTTAAAGAAGGTTATTCGCGGAGAAGTTTCCAATGTCCGGCAAGATCTTCGTATTTTTCATGAAGATGGCCGACAGACCTGGACCCGGACAAATGTTTTGGTCCGGGATTATCGGCCGCAGGATGGAGTGATTGAAATGCTTTCGATCAATTATGATATTACGGAACTAAAAGAGATTGAATCCAAATTGATCACTGCAAAGGAAAGGGCGGAGGAATCCGATCGTTTAAAATCTGCCTTTTTAGCTAATATGAGTCACGAGATTCGCACCCCTTTAAATGCGATTGTCGGTTTTTCCACGTTAATGGCTGAAACAGACGATAAAAGTGAGCAACAACAATATCTGGGAATTGTTGAAAAAAACAATGAATTGTTATTGCAGCTTATTTCAGATATTCTCGACTTGTCCAAAATTGAGGCCGGAACCTTTGAAATGAAAATGGAAGATGTTTCTGTCAATCCCTTGTGTCAGGATATCGTTCAGGTGTTAAAATACAAAACTCCTCCGGGGGTGGAACTTCTGTTCGATGAATATCTTCCGGAATTTCATATCCGGAGCGATAGAAACCGGATTCAGCAAGTACTTACGAATTTTATCAATAACGCCCAAAAATTTACGACTACCGGTACAATAACCTTGGGATATCAGGTATATGAGCATGAAATCGAATTCTATGTGGCGGACACAGGGATCGGTATTTTGCCGGAAAAACAACAGGCAATTTTCCAGCGTTTTGTCAAACTCAATAGCTTTATCCATGGGACAGGTTTGGGACTCCCTATTTGTAAAAGTATCGTAGAGCAGCTCAATGGTCGGATTGGACTCCAGTCAGAACCGGGGAAAGGATCCCGTTTCTGGTTTACTTTGCCCCTTATGTAAAGGAATAAAAAGCTGGAAGGGAAAATCGGAAACGAAGGGATGTGAATTATAAAAAATGTAAATTTTTTGTAATTACCAAAAATATCGTATTATAAAAGGGGTAATTTATATAATTTCGTAGCAGAAAACAATTCATTCAATGGATAGTGAAGATTCAGGCCCCAGGCGTTTTATACATCTTATGTTTGTACTGCTTGTTTTGTTGGTACAATTAGATATTTTGGAATGTTCTGCTTTCAGAGATCAGGTAAAACCTGTAGCAAGGGCTTATTATTCTGCCGATGAGGGGAAAGAGGATGCCGATGAACCGAGGGAATCTTATTACTATAAGGTACGGCCTGTTTTTTCTGCTCCCCGGTTATTTTTTTCAATTGTTCCGGAAATTGTACCCGCGTACTTAAGGACTATTCTGAGTGTTGAAACTCCCTCGTATTTTCCATTGGATAATCGTCATACGCATATGATTTGCTGTGTTTACCTGATTTAGCGGTTCGTTACTTTTTTATTACGGTCATCTTTTAAAAAAGGAGTGAAACCTTACTTCCTAGCCCACTTTTCGGGTATATGCTTTTAGGCATAGGAATATTCTTCTCCGTCCAGGACGGAATCATCAAAATTAATTTTATATGAACGAAATTTTAATCATTATAGCTCTTATTTTGTTGAACGGACTTTTTGCAATGTCCGAAATTGCGTTGATTTCCGCTCGGAAATCCAGTCTTTCCACGGATGCCAAAAAAGGCAGCAAGCTAGCCAGGCTTGCCTTAAAGCTGGCTAACGAACCAGATCGTTTTCTCTCGACAATTCAGATTGGGATCACACTAATCGGGATTTTAACGGGTATTTATTCAGGGGCTACGCTGGCAGATGATTTTGCTGGTATACTCCGGGGCTGGGGTGTTTCTCCAGCCTATTCGCCTATGATTGCTCAAATTGTAATAGTGGTAGTAGTTACTTATCTTACTTTGATTTTTGGAGAACTCGTTCCGAAACGGATCGGATTGAGTGTAGCAGAAAAGGCCTCTAAAATCATCGCCCGGCCGATGTATATACTCTCACTGGCGGCTGCTCCCTTTGTATGGATATTGTCGAAAAGTACTTCCGGAATGTTCAATTTGCTAGGATTGAAAGAGGCTGAAAGTAAGGTGACTGAAGAAGAAATCAAATCAATCGTACAGGAAGGAAAAGAAGACGGCGAGGTACAAGAAGTGGAACAAGACATTGTAGAACGGGTATTTTTGCTGGGGGATTTGAAGGTAGATGACATAATGACCCAACGGAATGAGATAATATGGCTCCATATGAATATGACGAAAAATGAAGTAATGAAAGCTCTGGAAAATCAGCTTTTCGATATGTATCCTGTGACAGAGGGTAATAAAGACGAAGTAAAGGGAGTAATTTCACTCAAGGATTTGGTATTGCATCTGGATGCACCGGATTTCAATCTGTCGGACATTGTACGTCCGGCCTCTTATTTCCCGGAGAATATGAGTGTGTATAAGGCTTTGGAAAAGATGAAAGAACAAGGAATCAGCCGGGCGTTGATTTGCGATGAATTCGGCGTGTGCCAGGGAATTATTACCTTACGGGACATCTTGGAAGCATTGTTAGGGACGGTGAATGATACGCACAAAGAACCGAATATTATCAAACGTGTCAATGGTGAAGGATGGTTGGTAGACGGGCAATGTCCTTTTTATGATTTCCTCACTTATTTTCAACAGGAAGAATTGTTTGAAAATTGTAATTATAATACAGTAGGCGGTTTGATTCTGGAGTTGCTGGAACATATCCCGCAATCAGGGGAACAAGTCCGTTGGTACAACTTTGTCTTTGAAGTAGTGGATATGGATGGCGTACGAATTGACAAGGTATGGGTAAACCTGCCAGATGGTAAAGATCAATAACGGATTTAAAAATAGTCGGCTAATATGGAAGGGGGCTTGAAACATGAAGTGCCCCTTCCTTTTTTATTTTAATAAATTAATGGAGCTCTTTTTCCTATCTTAAATGAAAAATCAGTTAAATTTTTTCAAAAACAGTTGGCAAAATCATAGCTTCTATTTAAAGAAGATACAAAAATCAATGTGACTTTACCAACTTGTTTAAATATACCCTCCATGATTCTATATATTAAGCCTCCAACTCCACTATTTTTTTCTATTGAGAAATCTCGAAACAAGATTTTAATCTTCTCTATTAGCTATATTTCACAAAAAATCAACTGCTGATCGGCTAAATGGTCTTCCTTTGTAAAAGCAATAAAATTCAATCAAACACTAAAAGATTACAGAGAATGATGAATCTATTGTGTGATTAAACGTGAGTTATTTGACATTTTTGAGGTAAAAAAACAGCATGCTGAAGGTGCACTACAAAAAAGGGCATAAAAAAAGCAGTTACACTCATATGTAACTGCTTGTTTTTCAATCGTCGGGGTGACAGGATTCGAACCTGCGACCCTCTGCTCCCAAAGCTCCTAAAAGATGTATGCAAACTATTGGGAATTCTTTGTACTTTCCGCATTTTTGTAGTGATAATAAGTTAATTACGTGTTCGATTATCTTCAATTTGTTTGTTTTTGGTTGTATAAAATTTGCGACAAAAAAACAACAAAGACAATATTCATGAACATTCTTACGACAAAATTGCGACAAAACGACACGTGAAAATTGAGTTAATAATCAATTTATCGCGTAGTTATGTACTATACCGTCAGCGACAAAAAGAATTGGTCCTTCAAGTTAATGGCTTCCCGAAACCGAAAACGGAAAGATGCTACTTTTCCGATAGGATTATTGCTGAATTTTTGTAGGCAGCGTAAATTGATTACACTGAATATTTCCGCTCATCCCAAACAATGGTGTACTGATTTTGAGCGTTTTACTGTTAAAGGTACACAGGCACATCCGAACGCATTTCAATTAAATGCCTATCTGGATGCTTTGGCAACCCGGATTACAGAGCTGACGGAAGATTATACCCGCCGGAGAATCCCCTTCACTAATTCGATGATTGCAGAACAATTGTTTGTCAATACCCAAACAACCAAGCTGAAGGAGTATATTAAGAACTTTGTTGAAAAACTTGAAACTCAGGAACGCTTCGGGCATGCCGTAACATTCATAAGTTTGTTGGATTACCTTGAAAAATTCGACAAGTCTTTAGACCGGAGGTTATTTGCAGATATCAACTATGATTACGTTTGTAAGTTTGTCCGGTACCAACAAAAAAACGGACGTATGAAAGGCGGGATTTCCATTACTGTCCGGGCATTGAGGACTATTTTAAATACGGCCATTCAAGACAATATAGGAAGCCCTGAAACCTATCCCTTTTCGAACCGTTACAGCACAATGACCGGAAAGAAAATTTTCAGTATCACTAAAGAACTGAAAACGAAAACCAGAAAACGGTTTATTCCCAACAGTTACCTTTTGAAGTTTTATAATTTCGACTTCAAAATACCTGCCTATAAACGGACTCAGCAATTATTTTTCTTCTCCTTTTTCTGTGGAGGAATCAACTTTATAGATATGGCAAAATTAAAAAATACCGATATTCTGAACGGTTTTACGAAGAAAGGGGAGCCGATGAAGTATTTTATTTATGAAAGAGAAAAGACACACGAACCGATAGAAGTAGCCTTAAACAAAGATATTGAACGGCAAATCACATCTCTGAAAGAGGACTTTCCCTGTGCAGGTAATTACTTGCTTCCCATCGTAACTACCGGAGAAAATGGAAAAGCTTTATACAACCATATCATTGAAAAGCGCAAAAAATTTAATAGATACCTGAAAAAGATGGCGAAAATCATGGAGTTTCCAGAAGGTCTGGAAGACCTTTCTACTTACTTCGCCCGTCATAGTTTTGCAATGAGCCTCTTTAATAAAACGAAGAGTATTGATATTGTTTCCGCAGGCTTGCATCATGCCAGTACCGAAACAACCAAAATCTATCTGGAAGGCTTCGGAAAAGATGAAATTGCAGAAATGACGGAGGGACTATTAGCTTAGAACAACTAAGAAACAAGGTATTAATTCATTAACTTAAATAATCGTGAGCCTAAATATTTTTTTCTTAAATTGTAACTTTATTATATACATTACGTATAAGGAAAGATTAAATAATAGCTAAATTTATGTGTGCAGAAGAACAAACATTACAAAATAACCTTAATGAAATGGAAGGTTATATTAATGCAGCAGATAACATCAGCTTATCATTAATAGATAAGAAAAAACTTCTTATAAAAGCAATAGTGAAAATGAAAGACTTTTCTGTTCAACCGTGTATGATCAGCAATCCTTCAATTACATTTATGCGTATTATAAATATTGGAAGAAAACTTGAATACGTTATGCGGCAACATGGCATTTATGTATCACTAAAAGATATCGCAGTGGAAGCAATAAAAACAGAACCGAATGGATTCGTATTTGGAAATATTTGTTATTAAATTTCAATTCTCTTTTTAAATTAATGCAACGTATTATTAGATTCCTTCGATCAATCAACAAGAAATTGATCTTTCTTTTTATTATTTGTCTTATTTGGAGTATATTAATAGAGTTCGTATTCAATCAAATCCCGGCTATATTTCCTAAAGCCTACGAAGTCGGTCAATATATTGATAAGATATGTTTTTCAATTATTACTGGTACTATTTTTTATATTTTGACTGTACAATATGAAAAATATCGTAATAAAAAGAACATTAATCAATTTGTTATTTCAAAGTTAGAAGAAATTATAAGAATCATAAGTCTTCTAATGGTAAACATGGAAGAGAAAGTCGGGATGGAAACGAAAATAGGATTACCGACCAAGAAAGAATTTGAAGAAATTTGTTACAAACTTGATTTATATACAGACGCACCATGCGGGACAATAATTGATGGAAAGTTACTTTCATTGAATTGGTTTGGATATTTAGAAAATTGTTGGGAAAATATCGCTCAAGAAATACAAAGCCTTTATGGTGTAACAAACTATTTAGATTCAGATTTGCTTGTTTTAATTGGGAAAATTCAGAATCGTGATTTTTTTAGGATTATACTAAGTAGCGGCGAAGCAAAATTGAATATTCATTTGGATATGTTCAAAGATAGCTTTTGGAATTATCTTGAGGATATTAAATACTTAGAGAAATATAAAAATAAATTAGCAAAAACCTACTCTTAAGTTATTAGTAAAATTCTTTATTAGTATATTATAAATTCAGATTCCAAAATCTTGACCAAAAAGTACTTTTCCCGATATTTCCGGAAGAAAAGATTTTCTTCCGGAAATAAACAGAAGTTATACTTTAAAGTTGAGAAAATTTTCGATTCTTTCGCACAATGTAAGCAGGTCTTCCTGACTGATGCGGAAGGCGGAACCTTTAGGCGTGGATAAGGTGTAATCGTTCTGGGGAGACAGAATGCTATCCGTTATCCAGGTACGTTTGTTGATAAAAGGTGATTTTTCCTCCGATTCAATGGATAGTTCCTGCGGTGTGTATGGGCCGAGATAAATTTCTTTCTTTTTCCCTTTGTCAGGTAATTCGCCCGGTATTGCAGCACCTTCTACGAAGTGTTCCGAATGGGTCAAAAACGACTGGAGGGTAAGATACAGTCGAATAAGTTCTTCTCCCGGGATTTCTGAAATTGAATCATTGCCGATAAACAGGGTATATTCTGTTTCAAATACCCGGTCGAAAAAGTCGTAAAAGGTATCTTTGTAAATGAGGATTTGCCTTTGTGGAAACAATTCTGAATCCTTGGATAGTGCAGCGTTGGGAATATCCTTTTCCTTTGCCAGAAAATCCTGTATAAAATGCCTGAGTATTTCCAGTTCTTTTGTGGAAACATCGTTGATAGATTCCCGGCCAATTTGTATCGAGTGTTTGTTTTCTTTCATAAGAATAAATTTTAGGTGGTTTGGCGGTTTATTTTCTCTTTCAATAGCATCAATGCCTTTTCATATATAGAAATATGAATATTCAGGAAATCAAGGAGTTGTTGCTGATAGGCAGGATTTTCTTTCGTCCAGTCTCTGTCGGCTATTCCGGGCTGGTCTAAAATCATTTCAAGCTTTTCAATTTCCAGCCAGTGATTGAGTTGCGGCAATCCGTAGCGTTTAATTTGTTCCGTGAGGGAAACCAGATAGGCAATCTTTCCGGTGTAAACGTCCGGTACGTACACATCCGTTCTCAATGGAACGGACTGGATGTTCGTCTTTTTTATAACGTTATGCTTCATGTTCCTGTCCGGTTTCCGTTTGTTGTTCCTGTTCTTTTAAAAGTGCTTCTTCTTCGGCAGAGGGGATATAGGTGCCGATAAGCAGGCGGAGGTCGCGTTTTTGTTGGAGGATGATAGCCAGAAGCGGGTAGATTATCGTTAGACTTCTGTTTACATCGCTTAGATAGCACAACGCTTTGCACCATTCAGCATTCAGACGCTTTTTGTTTTTGAGGGAAAGATTTGAATCCATGAGCGCATAACCGACACCTGTCTGTATGAGCGTTACGTCTTCCTTAAAGGGAAAGCGGAGTATCCTGCCAACCCAGTGTGTTATTTTATCCAGTTTACGTTTATAGAGCACCAGACGCATTTTGCTGTTTTCCGGAAAACCGTAGCCTTCGGGACAAAACAGTAAGGCTGTCTTTTGATAGAACTGCATCATCTCTTCTTCGTCACGGAAAACAGGTATTTTTTCTGTAATCAAATCCCGCTCAATAATTTGCCATTGCTCATTGGACAAAGTGTTGTCAGAATCAGGAACATTATTGGAAGTTAGAGTATTATTTGTCATAATATCGGTTTTTAAAAATAATTGTAGTCTATTTTATATAATATGTTGACTTCATACAAATAATTTTATTGAACCATAGGTCAATGCAAAATTTTCAAAAAAAACCTTTATTTGAAAAAATATAAAGGTTATGAAATCTGCAATCGAATTATATGTAAGTCAAAAGGTTCGGGAATTACGTAACAAAAAAGAATGGAGTTATCGTTATTTAGGCGATTGTATAAATGTAGACCCTTCTTTTATTGCTCATGTTGAAGATCCAAAATCCGAAAAATCTTTCAATTTGGATCACGTTAATGCCTTAGCTAATGCTTTCGACTGCAAAGTCTGGGACTTGTTGCCGGAATACCCTATTGAATGAATATGAAAAATTCAAGGCGGATGAAATATATTTTTATTTATAGGTTTCATATTATACAATATTGACATAATAAAAAATTAGTACCCAACTATTCACGCAAAAAAAGAGCGCGGAAGTTATTCATACATACTCTGAAGGCTCTGCTACAAGCCCGGCAAACATATAGAATAACAGTCCACGCCCATAAGGCATGAAACAGAATCCTAATCTTGTTTGCCTAAAAATGTAGCAGATTTTCAGAGCAAGATTATTGATAATAGTTTCAATATTTGACCGTTTCAATTCAGGTTGAAACGGTTCTTTATTATTTCAATTTTTCCTGATTCTTCTTTTCCTTTTATTGGTTAATATATGCAAATATACAACTTCTTACAGAATTTCAGAGAATTTTTTATTGGAAAAATATCCGTTACATTGTACTATGTAAAATGCAGTCTATTGTACAACACAACATCCGATATATTGTACAATCTATTGTACAACGAAATGGATAATAGATTATCTGTTCTAATGAAAACCGCAACCGACTTTTTTATATAAATACAAAATCCCAATAGTACCTATTAAAAAGTAATAGTCATTTTAAATGCTCCAAGGGAAAATAAACTTCTGTTTTGATAAATACTCAACTTGTTTTTGAAACCATTTTCAAACTATGGGACAATTTTTTGTTCTATACAAAATCGGTGTATGTATAAGCATTTTTACCTGATGTTCTTTCCTTAATTTTGTTTCACTATGGGGGGGAAAAAGGTAAGTAGCAAGTTTATGTTTTTGTAGACAAAAACCTTCATTCCTGCTCCCGTTGGTTGCAAAAAGGAAACACAAGCGAATGAAAAATCAGGGAGGACGGCCACGTAAAAAAGAGTCACGGCTTCGCAAAAAAGTAGTGAGTACCCGTGTAACCGAACCTGAATATTTGAAAATTTTAGAAGAGGCAAAAAGTTGCTGTTTATCCCTGAGTGATTTTATATATCAGGTTTTGATACACCGAAAAGTTGTTCCACGCATTTCCCAGGAGGAAGCAGACATTTTACGGAAACTGGCCGGACAATCCAACAACCTGAATCAACTGACGAAGATAGCGCATGCCGCCGGAATCGAAACGGTTATCCCCCGGCTTTCAGAACTCAATAAAGGAATCCTGAAACTCATAAAACGACTGTCGGATGATAGGAAAAATAACACAGGGTAAATATTTCGCCGGACTGATAAAATATGTAACCGCTAAAGAAGGAGCATATTTGCTGGATTCGGAAGGCGTTTTACTGCAATCACTCCCCGGCCTCATCCGTTCTTTTGAAACTCAAAGCCGGATGCGTCCCAGCCTCAGCAATAAAGTGGGACATATATCCCTGAACTTTTCCCCCCGGGATAAAGACCGCATGACCGATGAATACATGACCGGGATTGCCCGTGAGTATCTGCAAGGGATGGGAATAACCGATACACAGTATCTGATTGTCCGGCATACCGACCGGAAGCATCCGCACTGTCACATTGTTTTTAACCGTGTCAACAACGCAGGTCAACCCCTGAAAGATTCCAACAATTTCCGCAAAAACAGAGACATATGTAAAGGTATTACCCTGACTCATAAACTATATATGCCGCAGGGAAAAGAAAATATAAAAATAGACCATTTACGCGAGCCTTACCGGACTAAATATGAAATCTGGCAAGCAGTCAAAGAAGCACTGCCTCATATCCTATCCTGGGAAAAATTCAACGAATATCTATACGACCGGAATATAACACTAAATTTTAAATATAAGGGAGCGACTCAAGAAATACAAGGAATCATTTTCACCAAAGGAAAATATTCATTCAAAGGCTCTGCCATTGACCGCCGATTCAGTTATGCTAAGATAACCTGGCAGATAAAACGTAACAATTCTCTGGTTCAAAAAGCCTTCACCAAACAGACACCGCAAAGCTCTACTTCCCATGCGAATGTTAACCGGAATAAGATTGCTTCCAATATTGCCAATTATTTAAACTCGATAGGTACAGTAACTTCCCAACGGAATAAATTACTGAAATGGGACGACGAAAGGGATGAAGAAGAGGAGGAAATAGAAGAATTGCTAAATTCTTCAAAAAGGAAACTAAAATTATAATACATTATATAGAATGGATATAGCTACTTTGTTGCTTTGACGTAGAAAATAAACCACAACAATTGTTTCTTTCATTACAACTGTTGCATAGTGGAAGATATTTAGTTTTCCAATCTGAAATAGATTTGCAAGCATATTCATACAATGTTGTCTTTAGCAAACAGTGAGGAAGATTAAAAATAGAAACGTTCATACCCCAACTCGCTAAATTTAAAACTGCTTCTTCAAGCTGATCCTGATATAAAATAGGATCAATCCAAACCTGAGAATGATTTTTTACAGAATAACCGGTATCCTCTAATCCCATAAACGAGATATAATCTACAAAAGGCAAGTTTTTATAAATAAAATTAGAAATTTGGGGAAGGCGTAAATAGTTTATTTTATTTATAACAACTCGAAGTTCAATGGGAATTTTTACAGTTGCCAAATTATATAATCCCTTTAATGTTTCAGAATAAGACCCTTGTACTTGTGTGATATAATCGTGGTCACCTGAATAGTCTGAATGGATAGGAATACCTAATAAAAGGTTAGAATAATTATATTTACTTAATTCCTCGGCAAAATTTTTATCGGCAAAAAAACGACCATTTGTAAGGATGTGAATAAGAGTGTAAGGTAAACATTCATGGATATGTTGTAGCAAATCAAATAATCTTGTTCCCAACAACGTTGGTTCTCCGCCTGTAATTCCTATATCTGTTAGCTCCTTAGGAGCAGAAGATATAATTTCACAATTTCTTGAAAAATAGAATTCAATGTCGTTATTGTTTAACGGTGGTTGTGCACACATTAGACAACGGTTATTACATTGGCAAGTAACAAAAAGGGTATTATCATTCGAATTAATATCTATTTCTCTCATTTAATGACAATCTTTAATCCAGGTTTTAAAAATAGGCATAACTTCCTTTTCCCTTTCACTTAATAAAGAAAAAATATGTTTGATAATAGCTTTGTGTTTTTTACAAAGTAAGGAAGTAGAGCGATAGCCATATGTATCTCCCTGCATAGAGTAATTTCTTACAGGATCAGCACCGCAATAAGTTTGAAAAGCACAATCAGAGCAACCAGCTATGACCTCAGTTGCCCATATCTGAGCTAATTGTTGTGCTTTTTCCCCATAGAAAATATCCGTATATTTATCCCTAACATGCCCCAAACGAAAAGTGTAATCATTGTATTCTGCCAGCATACGCGATTCATCGGAAACATAGATATAACCATCATAATTATAAACGATTACATTATTTATAATTCCAGCTGGTGATTGTAAGTCTACAAAACCACAACAGAAAGGTGTAAGTATTTTACGCAAAATAATTGCAGTAAATTCCTCAACAAATATGTTACCGGATTTATTTATTTCTATAATATAATCCAGAGCCGTTTTATAAAATTCTACGAAATGTTGATAATATAAATTCCAATTATTATCCTTTGCTAAGCCATAAGGATTTAGTGGCCTTAAAAATATACTATTAAAACCATTTTCAATATAAGAGTCAACAATTTCATGGGGATATTGCAAAGAATAATCTGAAGTAGTCATTAATGCAGAAATCCGGTCATCCCCTAAATACTTACGGGCTTGATTTATTCCTGCTATTACCTGTGAATAACTATTGATTTTACCGCGGTTTCTATTATGTAAAAACTCAGGCCCATCCAAAGAAGTTGATATTAATACTTTATATTGGTGACAAACAGAAAGAACTTCTTCAGTCAGGTGAATAGAATTAGAACATAAGACATACGTAATTTCTTTTTGAAATACCTTATTTTTTTGTTCAGCAGTCTCTATTGCAAGTTTTAGCAGATGAGGAACTAAAGAAGGTTCTCCGCCCTGAAATTCCATAGTAATGGAGAGCGAAGGAGTTTGGAACATTAAATCAATTGCATATAAAAGATCCTCTACTTTCATATCAAACATGTTCGAATCACACTCTTTACTGGAGGCTTGGCAATAAATACAATTCTGATTACATCTTAAAGTAAGAACAAAGATATGTAATGTAGTAAATTGATTAAGAAATGCTTTTTTTGTTCGCAATCTTGTTGCATAATTATCAATTAGATCTGGGAGAGGAGTTTCACTAATAAAGAAAGAAGAAACTAAATCTTTATAGATTTCTTCTGTCGGAGCTATCTTTCTATTTACAATTCGTTCAACTGTATTTTGAGGCACAACTAAATAATCTCCTGCTTCGTTTACCAATATTTCATTCTTTTTTAAACGTTCGAAGCGAAAAGGTAATAAATAATACATGATTAATTCATCAAATTAAAGTCCTCGAACTCGTCATTGTTAGCAAATGCTTTCACATAAAGAATATCCCTGATATTTTTAGTTTCTTCGATAATAATATCCCGGTTTTTATAATCTATAAAATCCTGATTAATTTTTTCCTTTAAAAATTTAAAATCCTGATCCGTGATTATTGAATTTTTCTTTTCTAACACAATATCTTGCTTTGTGTCTGAGATTCTTTGCCAATAAATCAAATATTCATCAGTTAGCCAGTATAAAACTTTGCTGAGGACTTTTTCATTATAAATGGTAAGATCAACAGAAAAACGTATTTGATTTTCAGTAACTAATTCAAAAAAGAACATATTATCATTTTTTTAAGAAATAAACAGTCTGTGTCTCCACAATGCCGTCTGCATCTATATTTATACTGTTTTGAAACTTAATAACGGCCTCTTTCAATGCCTCATCAAATTCGCTTACGCCTTTTACCATCCTGCCTGTAAGAAAACCTTTATCAATTAAAATATTTTTCAATTGAGAAACATCTGTTCCTTTCATCCCCTTTTGTAAGATACGTTCTCCTAAATTAATTTTTTCATTAACAATTTCTTCCTGCGGTTGATAATTCTTGAGGCTATTAATCGTACGGCTACCGACAATACCATCTATATTCTGATGAGTAGAGAGCTGAAGTTTCTTAATAGCTTGAATTAGTTTCTCTGAGTAAACAACATAACCAGAATTATCTCTAACTATATCTTTTGAGGTAATGAATTTTTTTTCCATCAATAAAACAGCCAATTCATTTACATCTTTCCCCTTCATACCAGATTTTATAACTCTTTGTCCTAATGAATAATTGGTAATCGATGGAGTTGTTGTAGTATTTTGAGAGGGTAAATAAGATTTTGTTTTATAACTACTGACAGAGCTACTTGAACGATGTGAAGAATGAGAACGGTGTGAAGAATGTGACCGATGACTTCTATGCCCGGTAATCATATATGAATCATCACCTGTAAACTTTAATATAAATTTTTGCGAGTAATCCGTTTTTTTCGAAACTTCAGAATTACTCATATTAGGATCTACTTTTGATAAATGATAAGAGATGGCCTTTGAATTATTGGATGCAATTAGAGAGGTGACTGATGTAAGAAAAATACTTCTTAGCAATTTCTCAAATTTTGATTTCATACTAACATATTTAAGCTTGATAAAGTTTTATTTGCAAACTTAAACAATATAAACAAAAATCAAAAGAGATAATTATGTAAGTTTACACCGAATAATATTATTTTTCTTTTCACAAAACTCTTCTAAATTCCCTATCCTTCTCTTCACCATCCACTTTTCTGTCTCATCCCGCTTAAACATGAGTTTCTTGCCGCCGTGAGCAGCACGGTAAACAGGAATTTTCTTTTGGCGGACTAATTGGTAGACGGTGTTCTTTTTATATCCGGTAATCTCACAAAAAGTGTCGATTCCGAAGTAGTCGGGTAAAGATTCTTTTATCGGTTCCGAGGAAGGTAATAGTTTTTGAAGTAGGGAAGTGAATTGTTCTACTGTGAGATAAATTAAGGGAGTATCGGGGTTGATTGTTTCCATAACATTGCCGGTTTTGTATTTTAAACAAAGATATGATAAACCTAGTAGATAAGGTATACAGCATCATAAAGTTACATGTGTATGCATTATAAAGTAACCGACAACTTTAACAATTTCATTTAGCTATATTTCACCCCAAAACAATCGAAAATAGAACAGAAAATCTTACCTTTGTAAATACAATAAAATACTGTCATTTATTACTTAATGATAGAGAGTGAGGTATTTATTGTGAGATTTCGTGTGAGTTATTTGACATTTTTGAGGTAAAAAACGGCACGCTGACGGCACGGTAGGAAATAAGGTATAAAAAAAGCAGCTACATTTTCATGTAACTGCCTATTTTTCAATGGTCGGGGTGACAGGATTCGAACCTGCGACCCTCTGCTCCCAAAGCAGATGCGCTACCGGGCTGCGCTACGCCCCGTTATTGTGCGGACAAAGGTAATAATAGTAATTGGAAATGCAAGAAATGGATTTGAATTTTTAACTAAATTATAGAGGAAGAGATTTCCTCTATAATTTGATGTTGAGTTTATATAAATAGTAGAGTAAGGTTTGTGAATTAGTGCAGGACTTCGGTTTGAGAGAGCGGAATTTCGGTGGGATTCAGCTCCGGTTTAATCAGCTTGTTTTCCTGCGGAATCCAGGTGAGATCGACTGTTTCGTCTTGTTCAAGCCCTCTGTATTTTATCCGTAATAACACGGAATCCTGAGGGGTATCCAGGAGCTCGGCTGCTCGGAAAGAAACGATTCCATGGTATTTATAATTGTAAGGATCACGGAAAGCATTGTGACGGAATTCCAGTAAAATACGGTTGTCTGCCGTTTTTTCGGGATGCAAGGCCAGGTTGATCATGTGTTTTAGGTTCGGAGCACCTGCACCGTAATAGAAATCGAAGTTGATAAATTCCCGACTGATCCATAGGTTATACAGTTGAATCGGGTCGTACCCGAGACTGTCAGAAATTTCGGAGCTGTATTCGATAAGGTCTTTGGTCAGAATTTTATGTATTTCATTTATTCTTACATAGTAATCGAACTGTTCGGTACTGTCGGCTTCTCCTAACAGATTGAAATAAATCAGCACACGATCCTTGTTTTTGAATTCGGCAGGAATATTCCAAACCGAAGGGCATACAAGGGCTCCCCGATCAGTTTGAATGGTCGTAAGCTCTCCGTTTTTGTGAATAATGCCGTAATCGCTGTATTCGTATCTTAAATCTTCGTATTTATCATCACAGGAAACGATAAAGAAACTCAATAAAAAAAGAGGAAATAAAAGAATATGCCCGCTTTTCTTTCGCACGAACCGATGTTCTTCTTGCCGATCTACCAGAAAAGAATTGCCCATAAATAAATGATTTATAATTCCCATAATTATTACTTAGTTGTTTTTATTACTTAGCCCTTGTCCTTTGCCCGGACATTTAAAAGATGTACAAAAATTGAAATAGTTGCGTCGGATTACATCTTTTAACTTTTTTGTTTGAAATACGGGGGTATTAAAAAGGAAAAGCCTGAAACCTATAAATTTAGGCTCAGGCTTTGAGAAAAGAACTTCAAAAATTCTGTGGAGAACAGCATTTTGGGCTCAATAGAGCTTCTTTCGTAAAGAGAAGATAAATTCCAAACCGCCGTCTTTTCTGTTTTTGGCGGAAATCTGCCCTTTATGAAAGAGAACGGCATTTTTGACGATAGAAAGGCCTAAACCGGACCCGCCATTCTTGCGGCTTCTGCCTTCATTGATCCGGTAGAAGCGATCGAATATCCGGTCCAGAAAGGCTTCCTCTACGCCACATCCTGTGTCGTACAAGGAGAAATAATAGAATTCATTGTCTTCTGTATAATTATCGATGCCGATTGTGATATTTTCGCCGGCATAGCTGAGGGCATTGTCGATCAGATTCCGGAAAATGGAATAGAGCAGGGTATGATTTCCTTCGATTTCCACACTTTCATCTACGTTGTTAAGAATTTGAATATGGTTGTCGCGGATTTGATTTTGCAGGTCAGTAGTCACTTCTGTAATTGTGTCGTGAATATTGACACATTCTTTTTCGAAGAGATCGGCCGCTTCTTCCGTTTTAGTAATTAAGGCGACATCCCGGATCAGGTCGGACAACCGGAGTACCTGAGTATAGGTACGTTCTAGAAAGAATTTCTGTTTTTCCGGTTTAATATCGGGTTGGTCCAGCAGTGTTTCGATATACCCTCGGATACTGCTTACCGGGGTCTTTAGTTCGTGGGCGATATTATTGGTCATTTCCTGTTTCAGTAACCTGTTTTTTTCTGTATTCGAAATATTGTTTAAGGTTACTTCAAAGCTATTGTCATTAAAAATGATCAACTTTACGGCAAAATGTTTCCCGTTTTTAGAGATCTTTCCCTGATAGATAGGGAGGGTAGTCGATTGTGGATTTACAGGCGTATTTTTTTTCAGAAATATGCGTAAATCTTTGAAGTCTGCTTCTTCCAGGACGGCCTTTACTTCGAAAGTAGGTTCATCGAGAATGATATTCAGGTATTGGATAAAATGAGTATTGGCATAAGTTTTTTGCCCATCGGCAGAAAAAATGCAGATACCTTCGTCGGAATAATGAAAATGCCGGAGCAGCTTTTCCTTTTCTTGCCGGAGTTGATTTTTACTTTCTTCCAGTAATTTATAATTATTGATAATTTTATTACCGATGACGCCCAGTTCGGTATCCGGAAAATGGATTTTTTTATATGCGGGCTGGTTATTTTCGGCAGAGGTGATAAAATCGTTCAATCCCGTGATGGCTTTCCCGAAGCGATCGGCCAGATAAAGCAGAGAAATCAGTGCAATAAAGAAAAGCAGGACGATAAAATACATAAAAATATTATCTCCTTCCAGGTAATCTTTCAGTTCTACGTTATAGGGCAGGGCGACTCTTATAAAATAAGGGGAATTGTGATAGGCGTAATAATAATATTCTTTCCCTTTTGTCGTAGAGAAACGGATAGCGCTGCCGTTGTCGTGTACGAAGGCAGAAGAGATTTCCGGACGGGATAGGTGGTTTTCGATTTCCCTTTCTTCTGGCAGGGTATTATCAAACAGTACTTTCCCTTTCTCGTCCATTATCGTAATCCGAAGACTGTCTGGGAGAAGGGGAAGGAGGTTCCCCACAGAGTTTAGTCCTGTATCCGCCTGTAGAGGATTTTGTCGGATATAGTGGCTGATAAGTTGGGTGTAGGTGTTTAAATTGGTACGTAGATTTTCTGTTTTATATACCTTTTCCCGATTGCGTTGTACCAGAACAATAATGGTTGTAAATACCAGAAATACCAGGAAAAAGTAGAAGAATATTTTCTTTTTATAGGATAAATACATCGGAGGTATATGTTTAAAGTTATTGAGTTCTATTTCGTTGTCCGAAGATTTTTAATAAAGTTTGGTGTCTTTGTCGGGGTTGGCTTTACAATCGTTTGAGATTGTAAATTTGTTTATTTTCAGATTTCGAAACAATAGCCATATCCGGAGCGGTTGACAATGTGTTTCCCAAAATCTCCGAGTTTTTTTCGTAAGCGGGTGATGTGTACATCTACTGTTCTTTCCAACACATATCCGTCGTCGGTCCAGACTCTGGTCAAAAAGTCTTCCCGGGAAAAGATACGATTGGGAGATTTGACCATTGTACTCAAAATTTCAAATTCTTTTTTCGTTAACAATATCGGTTGATCTTTGAGGGTAACATTTTTAGAAACCAGGTCAATGGTCAGTTCGCCGGCTTCTATTGTTTGTTTGGTTTCCGGCAGGTCCTGATTTCCGGTTCGTTTCAGTACTGCCTTTACACGTGCGCTTACTTCTTTGATAGAAAATGGTTTGGGGATATAATCGTCTGCTCCCAGACTAAAGCCGGTCAGCATATCGTTTTCTGTATCTTTGGCTGTCAGAAAAATAATGGGTATGTTCAGGTGCATTTCCTTTCTGACCTTTTCGGCCATTTTAAAACCGGACATACCTTCCATCATTACATCCAGTAGGATCAATTTATGTGCTTCCGATATGATTTTTAATGCTTGTTCTGCGGAGTTGGCGATATCTACAGCAAAGCCTTCACTTTCCAGGTTAAATTGAAGAATTTCGCATAAATCCTCTTCGTCGTCGACCACTAAAATTTTTTTCCTTTCCATATGTTATTTGTGATTTAAGGTATCTGTTTTTATATTGAGTCTTATATTCTTTTTTCGTCATCCTTCGCTGCCCGCTTGCAAAATATCTGTATTTTCTTTTCCCTGATGTTTGATATTTTTCCCTTCCATCAGATAGATAGCTGCTTCTGCAATGTTGGTTGCATTGTCTCCGATCCGTTCAATGTTATAGGATATGCTACTCAGACTTAAAATGTCTGTCAATTGTTGTTCTTTGAGTGTCTTGTCTGCATTTTGAGTCCTTAATTTCTGGGTTAATTCATGGTGTAAAGTGTCGACTATATCATCCAGGTTAATTGTTTCTTTGGCTAGGTTATTATCTTCACAGGTAAAGGCAAATATAGCATTTTGCACCATGTTTTCTGCCACTGTCCACAATTTAGATATATGATTTTTATATAAGGGAAAAATAGCGCCTCCGATATTGACCTGATTCATGAATATGGAAATATTTATGAGAAGGTCGCCGATTCGTTCCAGATAAGCCGTCATGTCGTAATAAGCCATAATTTTGCGTAAATCGCCGGCTCGGGGACTATAAAGGACGATGGTATTGATAACCTCATCCCGCATTTTTACATCCAGACTATCGATGATGCGTTCATTGTTGTGGATTTCCGTATAAATTTCCGGAAGCGTATTGGTTTCCAAAAGTCGTTGGGTTTGATGGATTTGCTGTATGACCATTTTCGACATCACTTCAAAATCCTGGCTTATTCTCAGAAAGAATTTTTCTCTCAGTCTATTCATAATTGATAAAGATTCTAGATTTGTGTAAATTTTATAAATGGATTGTGCTACTGGTTTTGCATCATCCGAACTGTCCGTTCAGGTATTCTTCTGTCCGCTTGTCTTTTGGATTTGTAAACATGTTTTGGGTTTTGTCGTATTCAATCAATTCTCCGAGATACATAAACATCGAATAATCCGAGATACGGGCAGCTTGGGACATATTGTGCGTGACGATGAGAATGGTGAATTCGTTTTTCAGTTGCAGCAAGAGTTCTTCTATCCGGTTGGTAGCTATGGGATCAAGGGCGGATGTGGGTTCGTCCATTAACAGTACTTCTGGTTTCAAGGCTAAAGCCCTTGCAATACAAAGCCGTTGTTGTTGTCCTCCGGAAAGAAAAGTCCCTTTTTTCAAAAGAGAGTCTTTCACTTCGTTCCACAGGCCAACGTTTGTCAGACAGGTTTCGACCAGTTCGTCTTTTTCTTTTTTGGGGAGGGAAATTCCATTCAGTTTATAGCCAGCTAAGACATTTTCGTATATGCTCATGGTGGGGAAGGGATTGGGACGTTGGAAAACCATACCGGCCATGCGTCTCACTTCCATCGGATTCATTTTCAGAATATTTCGTTTATTCATCAAAATCTCTCCGGATATCCGTATATCGGGATAGAGTTCGTGCATACGGTTGATTGCTCTGAGGAGAGTACTTTTTCCGCATCCGGATGGCCCCATAATGGCGGTAATACATTTTTTCCGGATATCGGCATTGACATTGTTCACTGCATTTTTTCCCGCTGTATAAGAGATCGAAACCTTTTTCAGTTGTAATATCGGATCTTCAGGGATTGCCGTAGACATATATTTTTTGTTTTCAACCGTTTGTTTTTTCAAAGTTATTGTATTTTCCATTTTCGGGCGACTTGTTTAGCTATGATATTTAATAGGAGGATTAAGAGCAAAAGAAAGAGGGAGGAACTCCAGATCATATCGATCAGATTGGGGTCGTTGTAAAATTCCCAGATCAGTAGGGGAACAGCGCTGGTGGGTTTGAGTATATCCCAGTTGATAGCAGAACTTCCCAAAGCTGTAAGCATAAGAGGGGCGGTTTCTCCCATGACTCGTGAAATGGCCAGCAGAATTCCTGTAAATAATCCTCCGAAAGCAGAGGGAAGCAGGACTTTTAGAATAACACGGGTATAGGAGGCTCCGAGGGCTAGTCCTGCTTCTTTCAGACTACCGGGTAACATTTTAAGAGTTTCTTCGGTCGAACGGATGATCAACGGAAGCATCATAATGGAGAGGGCAATACTGCCGGCCAGAGCGGAATAGCTTCCTAAAGGCTTGACAATCCAAGAATAGGCAATGATACCGATGACGATAGAAGGACTGCCTTGTACCAAATCGGTAAGGAAACGGATCAGAATAGAAAACCAGGTTTTCGGCTTTTCTGACAGATAAATACCGCCTAGAATGCCGGTGGGAATGGCCAATAGAGAGGCAATCACTACCATGAGGAGGGTACCGGTAATACCATTGGCAATACCTCCGGGGATTAGTTCTCCGCTATTGCGTGCCAGCATGGCATCCAGTGTACTGGGTGCCGTTTCCGTAAAAAAATTCAGGTTGATTTGTTTGTAGCCTTTCTTGACGACTTCCCAGATAATGAGGATTAAAGGAATTGCCGTCAGGGCGGAGAAAATACAAACCGTCCAAAAGAATAAGCGGTCTTTAAAATGTCGATAGGTTAAACTGCTCATAGGTTTCATTTTCGGGCATGAGTTAACTTAATTTTTTCATAATCAGCTTTCCGATAAAGTTAATGATGGCTGTAATCAGAAATAAAAGCAGACCAATAGCAATCAAAGAACTTAATTTCAGTCCGTCGGCTTCTCCGAATTGGTTGGCGATAACACTGGCCATTGTATTTCCGGTATCCCCAAGGGAATAGGGAATATTATTGGTATTCCCGATCAGCATTGTTACAGCCATTGTTTCCCCTAGGGCTCTCCCCAAGGCTAGGATATAACTGGCAAAGATTCCGGAGCCCGAAGCCGGGAAAATTACGTTCCGGATGACTTCTAGGCGGGTAGCTCCCAGACTATAGGCTCCTTCTTTCAATTCCCTGGGAACCATAGAAATGAATTCAGCACTTAAAGAAGCTGCATAAGGTATAATCATGATGGCCAGAACGAGAGAAGCTGTAAGTATTCCGAATCCCTGACTGGAAAGTCCTAAATCCATGATAAGGGGGCGGAGGGTATAAAATCCCCATAACCCATAGACGATAGAAGGAATTCCGGCTAGTAAATCGATGACGGCACTGATGACGGAGGCTACCTTTTTTCCTTTGAAATACTCTCCGGTAAACAGAGCTACCGGAAGGGAAAACGGCAGGCAAAATACCAGGGCCAGAAAAGAGGTCAGTACTGTTCCGGTGATGAACGAAAGAGCTCCGTATTGTTCGGCTTCGGGATGTGGGTCCCATTCTGCCGAAAATATAAAACGGAAAACTCCAAAATGCTCGAAAGCCGGTATTGCACCGCTTATGAGGGAATAAAACATTCCGCCACATATTAGAAGAATCAGTAAGGCGCAAATAAAAAGTAAGCGTTTGAAAATATAATCCCGCATTCTTTTGAGATTTGAAGGTTATGATTTTAAGGGGTATTTACTCCCTTAAAATCATAGATAAAGTCGTTATTTCAGAAGGGGGGCTCCGTTGAATGTCACGGACTGCAGTAAAAGTTTTGCATTTTCTTTTGCTGTTTGGGGCAGCGGAGAATAATGTACTTTCGTGGTCAACTGCTGTGCTGCATCACTGAGCATCCAATGCAACAATTTAATATTGGCTTCTGCTTGTTGCAGGGTATGGTTGTTATAAGCTTGTTCTTTGTATAAGATAATCCAGGTGAAACAACTGATCGGATAAGCGTCGGCAGCCGGGGAATTGGTAATCATAGTCCGGGTATCTGCCGGAAGCTCGGTCGAAGCTGCGGCCGAAATACTTTCTGTGCTAGGTGTAATATAATTCCCGGCTTGGTTTTGCAGTAAGGCTACAGGTATTTTCAAAGCGAAGGCATATTCTGAACCGATGTATCCAATGGCCCCTTCCGTTTGACTAATTGTTCCGGCCACTCCCGGATTCCCTTTAGCGGCGATTCCTGCCGGCCATTTCAGCGCTTTCCCTGTACCGATCTGGGTAGCCCATGTCTCATTGACTTTGGAAAGATAGTCGCTGAATACATAAGTCGTTCCGCTGCCGTCTGAACGGTAAACGGCATGGATCGGTTTGTCCGGTAAAGAAGCGTGAGTATTAATTGCTTTGATTCGGGGATCCTTCCAATTCGTTATTTTTCCCAAATAAATATCGGCGATAATTTCCCCGGTAAGTTTCAGATCCTTTACTTCCGGCAGGTTATAAGCCAGTACGACGGCTCCCAGACAAGTGGGAATATGAATCGTCTGGGAAGGCATTTCACTGATTTCTTTGTCAGAAAGGAAGGCGTCACTTCCGGCAAAATCTACAATTCGGTCTTTCAAACTCCGTATTCCTCCGCCACTTCCGATACCCCCATAAGTAACTGTTACGCCGGTGGAATCTTTATATGTTTTGAATGCCAGATTATAATAAGGAAGGGGAAAAGTAGCCCCTGCTCCTGTAAGGGTTATATCTTCAGCATTTGTAGAGCCCGCTTTATTTTTTTTCGAATTTCCGCAGGCTGCTAAGGCCAGTACTAAAATAACGATTAAAAGTTTGTTCATTTTTTTTCTATTTAAAAGATAATTTTTCTGTATGCAATATTACATACCTCTTGTGACGGATGTGTTACATTATTGTTACGTTATTGTTACAGGTTGAAGTATTTTGAAATCAGGGAATTGATGTGCGAAGTACGGTGGAATTATTTATCTGCCGAGCAGTAGTTGATCTATAAGGTATACATAAAATTTAGGCCCAAAATAAGAGTACATGATTTTGTATTCTACAGAGATAAGTTAAAAAATTAAGATTTATTTAAGAAAATAAAATGAAAGTGTTATTTTTGGTTTCAATAATAATCTTTTTAAATACAAGCTTTATGAAATTAGTTTCAATGTTATTGTTATTTACAGCCCTGTTGTTTACAGGTTGTGAAGATGATCCAACTCTTGTACTGGAACCTTCTGTTTCGGAGTATGAAATCGAGGCAGCGGGTGGGGAATTTACCATTGAGGTAAAAGCTAATCTGGAATATGCCGTGAAAATTCCTGATGAAGCGGCGGTGTGGCTTTCTTTGGTCAGTACCCGTACAGAGGAAGGTATCGAATTATTGACTTTCAGTGCTATGGCCAATACGGCAGGGGAACCTCGGGAAACGGAAGTCGGGTTGATAGCAGCTTCGAATCCTTTGGAGCAATGTATCCGTGTGACTCAAAAGGCCGTGCGTGTAGTAAACATCGAAGAGAAAACTTATACGCTTGCAGCCGAGGGAGAAACGGTATTGGTAGCTGTAACGACCAATACCGATTATACGGTGACGATCCCTGCCGAAGCGACATGGCTCACTCAGGTGGAGGCCCGCAGCGAAATGCATAACGAAACACTGGCTTTTCTGGCTGAGCGAAACGCCGATGGGCAGGAACGTTCGGCAGAGGTCATCCTCACAGCAGAACCTAATATCAAACGTCACATTGTTTTTACCCAGCCTTCGGTAGCGATTCCGCAAGCGCAAGTTGTATGGATGGAGGGTGAAAGCAGTAATCTTTCCGATTGCCTGATAAAAGCCGTATCTACACGGGAATTCCCGGGTGGCGGAACGGTTATTGATTTAGGTACAGAGGCGACTGCAAACTGTTATGTGGTACAGGCTGCAGCGGAAGACCGTACCTATCGTTTCCCTGCGAATGTTAGGGGAAACGGGCCGCAAGGGATAGCTGCCATGAATAATGGCAATGCCGTGAGCGGTTCGTTACAGTTGGGCGGAGGTGTGACTGTCCGGGGAGACGCTTCAATCAGTGAAGAATTGGCCGGTTCTTCTATTTACTTTACAGTAAGTGCAGGACGGAAGGGGAATGCCGTTATTACGGTTTATGGAAGCGATGCTGCAGCCGGAGCCCTCTGGACCTGGCATATCTGGGTGGTTGATGCAGCTGACGATCCTACGGAAACCAGTAAACTTCAGGTTTATAAATTTACTGCCGACAATATTCCGACAGCTACGGATCCTTCGAAATGGTTACTGACGGAAGAACAATGGACAGCAATTGGCGACGTTGAAGCGATGGACCGGAATCTGGGTGCGGAAAGAGCCAATCCGGGCGAGAATTCGGCCGATGTTTTGCTTACCACAGGTTTAGCTTATTGCTGGGGATTCAATGTGCCTTTCCCGGGAGCGCTTCATTCCGTAAATGGTTCTCCGACCTTAAACCAGATATGGTCATTGAAACAGGGCGCTTTAGAGGCGGAAGCTGTTACAGAACGCTTTACGGGCGACGAAAATTCGTCTGTTTGTCATTCCATGGATCTTAAAGAAGCTATTGCCCATCCCGATAGAGGATGTTCGCTTGTCGGAGAAGCTTATTACAACCTATGGGGACAACATACGCCACTTTCTTATACTAATTATTATGGCGATACCCGCAATCCGGGTTATATTTCACTCGATTATACCCATAAGAGTATTTTTGATCCCTGTCCTGCAGGTTACTGCCTGCCGCCTCAATACCTGTATTTCGGTTTCCAGACGACATACACAAAATTCAATAACGGTAAAGCTGCTACAGCGAATGCTGCAAACCTCGAAACTTTGAAAGAGGACGGTGGTTTTTGGTTTTATATTCAGGGACGAGGGACCGGCGAAAAAGCCTGGTATCCCTTAAATGGCTATTACGGTAGCGGTACGGGCAGTTATAGTAGCATCGGCAGCAACGGTTCGCAATGGACATCGGCACCCGATTACGGGTCTACTACCTATGGGGCTAATTTTTATTTCAGCGCATCTGTTTGCTGTCCGCCGACCAATAATGCACGTTATTTGGGATATGCAGTACGTTGCGTAAAAGAACGTTAATTGGGGGAGAAATTTATTAATAGCCGGAAAACTGTTTAAGAAAATGGATTGATGTTTCACTGACGATTGGCTGAGGAAGGAACCTTCGGTTCGGATGAAGGAATTATAATCACTTTAGTTCCTTTGTCAGCGCAGTGTTAATCTATTTTTCTTCAATTTTCCGGCTATTTATATTTGTTTTTTACCGAACGGGTTCGTAATTTATTCTGGATTTCGGTGCTAATTCAGAAGTACCGGAAAGCGGTACTAAAGTAAAGCCCCACTTATAATCCTGATTGGCCGGAATGTTGTAGCCGGGTTCCGGACGAGCTCCCCAGCTGCTATAACCGGCGACGCCCTGTTGCTTCATATCTACACATACCTCAATATAGTTACGGGGTTTTATGTCATTGATGTGATGCATTCTCCTCAGTTTATTTTTAGCCAGTTCCGGATTATGATTGGCAATTTCTTCCGGTGTGAAATTGGACCATTGGTAATCGTGGGGAAGGGCTTCTTCCGAATCGAAATCTTCGATGGCATTTCGCAGGGCGTTAAATCCGATGGTACTGTCCGCTTTGATCAGTAAGCCGTTCCCTTTATCGGTTGTCAAAGCCAACCAGCGGGTATCGGTATGATGTCCGTTTTCCTGGGGACGTACGTAAGGATAATAAAGTTCCTCAGCTGTCGACTTATAAAGTCCTACGAAAGTCCCGGCATTCCTGTCCACGTAATTTTCTTCCGGTCCTCGTCCGAAATATTGAATTTGGTTCAGCATAAGGGGTAAACGGAAGCGGACTCCTATACGGGGTACTTCCAGTTTTGAGGTTTTTTCCCGGGCGGCTTTTACCTCCGGACTGAAAGTAGCTGTACGGGTTGCTTCTGAAACTTCTGTCGGGGTTTCTTCCATAGAAGTGGATGTAAATGCTGCATTTACTTTTACAATTCCGTCGGGGAAAATTTTATACTGAACAATATACAGATTTCCGGCAGCTAAGAGGTAGGTCGCTTTGATAACCGCAGCATTACCTTCTTCAGAAATATCGGCATCCGTTACCTGAAAATTTTTACTGGATTGCTTCCACACCTGTAAGCGGGTAGGGGCACCGTTACCGTAGTCATTGTCGCTGGGGGCCCGCCAGAAATTGGGTTGGATTCCGAAACCATCGGAAAAATATTCTGTGCCTTTCACCCGGTAAGAGGTTACAAGTCCGTTTCGTTTATTGAATACGAAATTTACGAGGGAGGATTTCGCAATCAGATTGTCGCCTTCCGTCGCCGTTTCTATTTTAGGGCCTCCCTTAGGAGTATAATTCAATGCTTTTAAAGGGTTGAAGAGTTGGAATTGTTCTTGAGCAATAAGACTTCCTGCCGGAATCCCCGGTTCTGGATTCCGGGTGTAAACGTAAAAATTCAGATGGTATTCCATACCTTTTGCTGCTCTTAGGGCGAGCGGGATATTTACTTTTTTCGTTTGTTGCGGAGCCAATTGCAGGGGAAGTTCTTTTTCAGAGATTTTCTTCCCGTTTGCTGTAAGGACATATTTAATTCTATACCGAGAAAGATCGGTGAAATAAAAACGGTTTGTGATGTCAACCGGGAAAGTCTTTAATGTCGTCGTTGCTTTTGAAGGGAACAACGAATCTTGAGGACTTGTGAAAGCGACATTTTGATGTACATATTTCACTTCAGCCATAGCGGGATGAGGAGTCCGGTCCGGTTGAACAATACCGTTGATCAGAAAATTCCCGTCGCTGGGAGTGTTTTCTCCGAAATCTCCGCCATAAGCCCAATAACCACCGTCTTTATTTACCCAGATTCCCTGATCTACCCAATCCCAGATATAACCTCCTTGTAAATTCGGGTATTTATAAATGGCTTGCCATTGGTCCCAAAGATTACCGGAAGAATTACCCATGGCATGGGAATATTCTGAGGGTACTACAGGACGGTCACTGCCGTTTTTTCCAATATGTTCCAACCATTTGGCGCTGGGGTATTGGGGGACATACATATCCGTATTCCATTCCCATAAGGCGCGTTCGTAACATACAGGACGGTTCATGCCGGCTTTCTCCCGTTCTTTTATCCAAAGATAAGTCTGGTAAAAATTATATCCGTTCCCAGCTTCGTTTCCGAGCGACCAGATGGCGACACTCGGGAAGTTTTTATTCCGTTCATACATATTGATGGTTCGGTCCATATGGGCTTTCAGCCATTCCGGATTATTTCCCAAGGTCCCGCCTTTACGCAGATCGTAATACATACCATGGGATTCAATATTGGCCTCATCGTATACATATAATCCATATTCATCGCATAATTCGTAAAACCGGCGACTTTGGGGATAATGACAAAGACGTACAGAATTCAGATTGTTTTGTTTCATCAGTTCGAAATCTTTCCGCATCAATTCTTCGGTTACATAATGGCCTGTGAGGGGATTGTGTTCGTGGATGTTTACCCCTTTCAATTTGATGGGTTGTCCGTTTACCATAAATACCGAATAAGGGTGTCCATTGGCATCCTTTTCTGCAATCTGACGGATTTCGAATTTCCGGAATCCGACCGGAAAGGGGACAATTTCTATCGTTTGACCGGCTTTTTGCAAGGTCATTAACAACTGATAAAGCTGGGGATCCTCAGAAGTCCAGGTACGGACATCGGGCAACGTCTTTTGGAAATTCACGGTTTCTACGCCTCCGGCTTTCAGGTGAATTTGTTCGGAAGAGGTAGCTACGACTTTACCTTCCCGGTCCAACAATTCATAAAGAGCGGTTAACTGAGCCGGTTGGGAACTGTTGTTGCGTAAATCCATACTCAAAGTAAATATTCCGTCTTTATACTGGTCGTCCAGGGTGGATATTACCCGGAAATCTTTCAGGGCAGTTTTGGGTTGCGACCACAGATAAACATCCCGTTCAATTCCGCTTATCCGCCAGAAATCCTGACATTCCAGATAAGAACCGGTACTCCATCGGTAAATTTTTAAAGTCAGGACATTTTTACCTGCTTTTACATAGGGATTGATACGGAATTCTGCTGTATTTTTAGAGTCTTCACTGTAGCCTACTTCCTGACCGTTTATATAGACATATACGCCGGATTTTGCTCCGTCAATGTTTAGGAAGATGTCTCTCTCCAGCCAATCGGCCGGAATTTCAATGTCCCGTCGGTATACCCCTACCGGATTCGCCTCCGGTAATGTCGGCGGTTGCGGATTACGAGGTTTAAATTCATATCCGTGATTGGTATAAATAGCTACTCCGTATCCTTGAACTTCCCAATTCCCCGGTACCTGTATATCGTTCCAGGTGTCGGTGCTGAGGGCGGGGTCTGTGATGTTTTCCGGAAGATCTTTGTAAGAATCAACGAAATAGAATTTCCATGTCCCGTTTAGCAGTTTATAAAACTTGCTGGAAGCATAATCCGATTTCAAGGCATTTTCCCGACTTTCGTAAGTCATAAAAGAAGAGCGTGGATACTCTTTGTTTACAGCTACGGTCTGAACATCCTGCCAGTAAGGTTTTGTTTGTGCTATCGTTTGCTGTCCCAAAAGGGCACATACAATAAAAAATAGGGTTTTTTTCATGAAATTGAAATTGATCGGTGATTATAATAACATTTATTTTGACAACACATAAGACAGCTTATAGCTCTGTCTTTGAATCTATAATGTAAATTTGCAAACCTACTGTCGCATAACAGAGACGAAGATAGTGAAATATTTTACAAAGTAAAAAACTTTAAAAAAAAAGAATTCCGTTTATTTTTGTGTATCGAAAAAGAGGGTGGGAAACGGTAAAATTAATAGTAGAGAGATGGGAAATAAGGAAGAAAAATTATTTATGCGGGAATTTTTCCGGAAAGCCGGTAAGGCTATATATGATTACAATATGATAGAGGAGGGGGAGAAAATATTGGTGGGTGTATCCGGCGGGAAAGATTCTCTGGCTTTGTTGGAAGTCTTGGCGTTAAGAGCCCGGGATCCAAAAAAACATTATACCGTAGTGGCTGCTCATATTGCCGTCGAAAATGTCGTTTACGAAACCGATCATATATATATTCAGGAATTATGCGACCGTTTGGGGGTCGAATTAATTGTAAGAACGGTCAATACGGAAGTAGAGGAAAATTCCGGAAAGCCGGCTTGTTTTGTATGTTCCTGGAATAGACGGAAAGCTTTGTTTGAAATAGCAAAAGAATGGGGATGTATGAAGCTGGCATTGGGACATCACCGGGACGATGCGGTCGAGAGTTTGCTGATGAGTATGATGTTTAATGGAACGATGGCCAGTATGCCGCCTAAACTGGCTATGTTCGACGGAACTTTTACTTTAATCCGTCCTTTTATTTATATAACCAATGCAGAAACGACCCAGTACGCCGCTTACCGGAACTTCCGGAAGCAGAAAAAATTATGTCCGCATGAACGTGCCACCAACCGGGATGCTGTCCGACGTCTTCTTCAGGAAATGGAAACTTTTTCTCCTCACGTGCGGAATAATTTATTTGCAGCTATGAAAAATATTCAGCAGGAATATCTCCCTTGAGCGTGTAAAAATACCTGTAACTGTCTGAAATTAGTCAGCCTTATCGAGGAAGTCCGGTATTTGGTTCATTTGGGTGATTATTTCAGCCGTTTGGGCCAGCCGATCGCTGCTGTTATGTCCCCCTGTATATAAAAGTACGTCGAATCCCAAGGCTTTTGCGACTTCTGCATCATGGATAGTATCGCCTATCATCAGCGTTTCTGCGGGACAAATCAGGTATTTTTCTACCATTCGTTTTCCCCGTTCGACTTTCCCTGCGGCGTAGATATTGTCGGAACCGCATACCTGATAAAAATAGTGCTGAATATGAAAATCAACGACCATTTGCTTCAACAGATCTTCTCTTAGGGCAGACAATATATATTGTTTTATTCCCAGTTGCTGAATTTGATGTAATGTGTCGGCCACTCCCGGATTTAAACAAATACCCTTGGCAAAGAGATCGTATGTATTTACGAAATCGACGGAAATTTCGTGTAAATTCTCCCGTTGAAAATCGAATCCTACTTTCCGGTAAAAATCTTCCACCGGAAATCCGAATACATCCCGGTAAGTGGCGAGACTAAGCGTGGGGAGTCCTCTTTTTTCCAACATACAATTTAACGTATTAACTCCTGTCTTTACATCGGCTAATAGCGTTCCATTCCAATCCCAAACTACATTTTTATATTTTTTCATTTTGCACAGACACCTGATTATTGTTTATATTCCACTTTCCTTTACGAATGTTTTTATTCTGCTTTATAAAAGGCTTCTACTCCCGGCCAATCCAATTTTCGTTTGGCTATTTCTTCCGGATATACCATATACACCACATCGGCCTCTGTCGACAATTCTCCGGCCGCATTGAATAATTCAACCCGGGCGGTAACAAGTCGTTTTTCTACTTTTACTACCTTGGCTCTCAAGGAAATTTCGCCTCTATCCGTGTAAACAGGTTTACGATATTTAATCTCCATTCCGGTTGTTACTCCTGCCGTTTGGGCATGAGAGAAGATGGCCCAGCTTGCAATTTCATCGATTAAAGTAGCTTGTATGCCTCCGTGTAAGATATGAAAGAAACCCTGATAGTTTTCCGAGGGCATCCAATGACAGGTAATATATTCTCCTTCGTCTACAAATTTGCATTTCAGGCCAAAAGGATTGGTAGGAGAACATCCAAAGCAATTGTATCCTTCCAGGTCGGCATAAGCATTATGCATTTCACGCTTTTTCATCGTTCCGGGATTTGTTTTCGACGGGTAAAATTAACATATTTCTGGTAAAAAAAGAAGAGTCCCCCTTAGGGACCGACTTTTTGAAAATAGCTATAGATTTGTCCGCAGAAACGGATTCACATTTTACTGATAAATGAAACAAACCTTTTTCTCAAAGGAAAAAGGTTTGTCTTAGCGAATCGTCGGACAAGTCTTTGTCCATAGCGAAAAGAAGTAGAGTCAAAAAGACGATCTTGGGAGACCTCTATTGGATAAATTATTTCGGTTTTCCGGATAAATTACTCCATATTCGAAGCGATAAGATCGGCGCATGTCTGCATTTCTTCTTTTGGAAATTCCTTTTTGGGATTGGAAAAATTCAAATCATTTCCTTGTTGGAGAGGAACCAGATGGATGTGAGCATGGGGTACATCCAGCCCCAGCACCGCTATTCCTATCCGTTGACAAGGAACACTTTTTTGAAGGGCTTTTGCTACTTTTTTGGCGAAGACCATCATCCCGGCTAATTCCTCATCACTCAAGTCAAAAATATAATCTTCTTCCTGTTTGGGAACGACTAAAGTATGTCCTTTCTGTAAAGGAGCTATATCCAGAAAGGCGTAATATTTGTCAGATTCAGCTACCTTATAAGAAGGAATTTCTCCCCGAATTATTTTCGTAAAAATAGATGCCATATTTTTGGGTTTTTGAGTCGGTACTTTATCGTCTAACGTATTTTTGCCTTATAAACGAATGTCTAAAATCTCCAATTCCATTTCACCGGCCGGGACTTTTACAGTGACTTTATCACCGATTTTTTTACCCACTAAAGCTTGGGCAATAGGGGTGTGGATGGATAATTTTCCTGCTTTAAAATCTGCTTCTGTTTCGGATACCAAGGTATAAGTCATCGTAGCGCCCGTTTTGATATTCTTGATCGTGACTTTATTTAACATTTGTACTTTCGACGTGTCTAATTGAGATTCATCAATCACCCGGCAACTGGCAATCGTGTCCTGTAATTGGGCGATTTTAGCCTCCAACAAGCCTTGGGCATCTTTAGCTGCATCGTATTCTGCATTTTCTGAAATATCTCCTTTTTCAATTGCTTCTCCAATTGCTTTGGATATTTTAGCTCTTTCCACATTTTGAAGTCTGTCAAGCTCGTCCTGGAGCTTTTTTAAACCCTCTTTCGTTACGTAAGATACTTTTCCAGTCATAATATATAATTTAAGCTCTAGTTAATACATAAAAAAAATAAATGACACTTATCCTCCAATAAGTGCCTTTTATCTAAAAAAGAATTCCTATAATTTGGAATCCTCACCTCCGATACAAAAATATAAATTTCCCCCGAATAAAAAAAGTTTTTTGATAATTTTATTCAAACGTTTCCAAGGTCTTATTTTCCCGGAAAAATAAAGGTAAAAAGCAAAGTCCGACGGGAAGGAAGTAGAAAAAACAATCGATTATAAAAAATAGGTGGTATAGTTGTAATTTTATGTATATCAATAATTTATGACGTTAAATAACGTCCGTTTGTTTTGGTCAAAAATAAATAAAATTTAATTAGTTTTTATTCTTGAAAGTTACTTTTTTTTTATTCATTATCAATTCGTTTCAAGTTCGCATTTCCATATTTCTATTGGGATAATCTCCTCAAAAAATAAACGGACGTTTTGTGTGTGAACAAGATCGTTCTTACCTCTTAGAAATTCAAGGTTCCCATGGAAAAGAAGGAAAAAAATTCCGTCTTTTATTATAAGAAGGCTAAAGCTGAAAAGCTTTATAATCAAGGTAATTATGAAATGGCGTTTCGGCTTTATTTAGAATTAGCTGGAACGGAAGATCCGGCTGTCCTTTTTATGGTGGGGAATATGTATCATTATGGGCAGGGCACAGAAGTGAATTTTCAACAGGCCAGGGTTTATTATGAAATGGCGATAGAAAGGAAAGATTTAAGAGCCCGTTGTTATTTGGCATTGATGTATTATAAAGGAGAAGGAGTGGAAAGGGATCCGCTTACAGCCAAGCGCTTATTGGATGCTAATTCAGAGATCGATATACATTCTTTAGACGATTAAAACAAGTCTTTTTTAGCGGAGAGATTTTCCCCGTTTGAATCTTCAAACCTTATCTTTGAGAGGATGCTCAAGGATGCACAAAACCGAACAAACTCATGGCGGGTTCGTTCGGTTAAGTTTTGTTAGCTGTAAAATATTTCCTGTTTATTCTTCAGCGGAATATTATCAGTTTTCTTAGAGTAGTCGCGACTTTTTAGCTGAAGACATTTGCGTCGCCTTTGGGTTACATTTATTTTGCTATAATTGATACTGAAGTAGTTGACTCAGTGTAATATAATAATCTTGTTCTACTGTCAGGTAATTTTCCTGGCTATCGTATAAAGTGTCAATTTCTGTAAAATAGTCGATCATGGAAATCTGTCCTGCAGCCAATGCTTTATTTAAAAGTTCTATATTGTGTTGTCCGGACAGAATGCTAGCGTATGCTTTACAGGAAGTGTTTAAGGCTGAGGCTTTTTCATACCACTGTTGCAAGTTGGATTTCAGGTTTTGGGTATTGTCTTCTATCAAGGCATTGGAATATTCGTATTGAGTTTTGGCTCTTCGGACCGTGTTCTTGTTTTCAAACAAAGGAATAGAAAGACCGATTACGAAACCATTTAATGTTTCCTCATTTCCACCATTTCTCCGGTAACCCAAATCGAATTTAGGAAGGGACTGAGCCCGGCTCAACCGGATTTCCCGGCCTGCAATTTCGGCCTGGCTGTTCAGGCTTTTTAAGTTGGGATCCAAGTTCAGGTAACTGGTTTCCAGTTGCTGATAAGCCGGCAGAAGCCAGTTGGGATAAGTCGTATCGCTGAATTCAACCGGAATACCTCCGTTAAGGGTTTGAAGTTGTTCTATTTTGGCCTTTAAAGCAACTGTATTAAGGCGCTCGCTGTTTTGAATGTTCAAAAGTTCTAGTTGAATCTTATTAATATCCAGCTGATTGGCATCGCCTTCTTCCAAACGTTTTTGATACAGATCCGATAATTTTTGTACGTTTTCCACTCTTTCGTTCAGTAATTTTTTTTGCTTCCGCAAATAGATAATTTCCAGACAAGTTTGCTGAGCGGTGAGTAAAATCTGTTGGCGTCCTACTGCATATTGTAAATCGTAATTTGTTGATTTCAAATGAGCTATTTTGTTTTTATGAGCATATACACTGGGAAAATCAAAAGCTTGTACGACAGCCATTTCATTGATGTTACCCCCCGTCTTTTTATCCCCCCATAATTGATTAAATTCGATGGTGGGATTAGCTAAATATTTTCCCGTTTTAGCTTCCAGCTTCTGGGCTTCTGTCAGATAGCCACCTGCTTTCAGGGTCTTGTTATTGAGGGCTATACTTTCCAGAACCTGATTTATATCCGATTGTGCACATACCGGGTAAATATTCAGAAGAAGTAATATACCTCCATATAAATACTTTTTCATATTTTTTATTTTCATGATGAATAATTTTTGTGTTAATGAGACATTTTACCCGAACATTTTCTTTTTCTGGAAAATCCTTTTTTGTATATTTTAACATTTACAGCAAGCTTAGTCCTGTTTTATAAAAGAATTTTCTGCCCGATTTATGGTTTTCCGGTCCGATCAGGCCGATTATCGTTTTCCGCTTGATGCGGTTTGATTTATCGGTCTGATCGGGCATATACCGGATAGCTGTTCAGAAAAAGTAAGTTGTCTTCCTTTTTATATTTTTTGTTTGAACGGGTTTCATGTGGTTTTCTATTTCATTTTACAAATCTTCACTCTTTTACGATTTCTTTTTTTCTGTTCAATAATTGATATACAACCGGAATCACGAAACCGTTCAGCAAGGTAGAACTGAGTAAGCCGCCTAAAATCACCTGGGCCATAGGGCTCTGTATTTCATTGCCTGGTAAACTACCTCCTACAGCGAGAGGAATGAGGGCTAGAGCGGAGGTTAAGGCTGTCATAAGGATGGGGTTTAATCGGTCCAGGGATCCCTGGAGGATACTTTCTTTTAGCGAGCAGCCTTCTGAGCGTAACTGGTTATAATGGGATACGAGTAATATTCCGTTCCGGGTAGCTATTCCGAATAGAGAGATAAACCCGATGATAGCCGGGATACTGATGACTCCGGAAGTGATCCAGATACTGATGATTCCACCGATGATAGCCAGAGGCAAATTCAACATGATAATACCGGACAAAGAGAGATTCCGGAATTCGTGGTAGAGGATCAGGAAGATGATCAGCAGCGAGATCAGAGATGTCAGGAAAAGGATGCGGGAAGCTGCCTGTTCGCTCTCGAATTGACCACCATATTCGATGTGGTAACCTTCGGGGAGACTTATTTTTTCTCCCACCTCTTTTTGTATGTCGTTCACTACTCCTTTTAAATCCCTGCCGGCTACATTTGCCGAAACGACGATTTTTCGCTGCACATTTTCCCGGCTGATCGTGTTGGGGCCGCTTAGGGGAAGAATTTCAGCAACATAATGGAGGGGAACGTTTTTGCCATTGGCGTCCAGCATCAGATTGCCGATAGCTTCCATATTTTCCCGGTTTACGTCGTTGATTTTAACCGTCAGATCAAATACTTTTCCTCCTTCGTTTACTTGGGAAACGACTTTTCCGGAAAGAGCCACATTGACAAATTCCGAGAATTGGGGTAACGTAATCCCATATTTTGCCAATATATCCCGTTTGGGTTTGATTTGGAGTTGCGGACGTTCAATTTGCTGTTCCACATTTAAGTCAGCTATTCCATCGATATCTTGAATCGCTTGTTTTATTTGTGTCCCCAGGTTGAATAATTTATTCAGATCGTTTCCGAATAATTTAATGGCTATATTGGCTTTTGTCCCGGACAACATGGCGTCGATCCGGTGGGAAATCGGTTGTCCGATTTCTACATTCACCCCTTTCAGTGTTCCCAATTGTTGGCGTACGTCTGCCAAAAACTCGTCCCGGCTCCTTTTGTCCAATACAAAAGGGGCTTCAATTTCCGATACGTTTACCCCTAAGGCGTGCTCGTCCAGTTCTGCCCGACCTGTTTTTCGGGCAACTGTTTGGATCTCAGGAATGTCCATCAGTATTTTTTCCGTTATTAATCCCATACGGTCTGATTCTTCCAGAGAAATACCCGGCATTGTACTGATATTGATGGTAAGAGAACCTTCATTGAAGGGCGGTAGAAAGCTTCGGCCGAGATTCAGCATGACGATCAAAGAAAAGATAAACAGACCGCCAGTAATCCCCAATACAATTTTTTTGTGAGAAAGAGCTTGGGATAAGGCACGTTTATAAGCTTTTTTGAGTACCCGGGACACATAAGGTTCTTTTTCGCTTTTTTTCAAGGCTTTTTTGGTCGTTAGCATATAGCTGCTCATCACCGGAGTGAGGGTCAATGCGACTATGGTAGAGGCAAAAAGAGCTACAATAAAAGCAATTCCCAGAGGAATAAGCATCCGGCCTTCCATACCGGAAAGGAAAAAGAGCGGCAGGAAGCAGGCGATGATGATGAGAGTGGAGTTCAATATAGGCATCCGCACCTCTTTGGAAGCTTCGAAGACAACTTCTAAAGTCGTTCTCCTCTGCTCGACAGGGCGTAAGTGATTTTCCCGAAGGCGTTTATATACGTTCTCTACGTCCACAATGGCATCGTCTACAAGTGAGCCAATGGCAATAGCTAGTCCTCCTAAGCTCATGGTGTTAATCGTTAATCCTAAGGCGTGTAAGACTAGGATAGCCACCAGTAAGGAAAGAGGTAAAGCGACCAGGGAAATGATTGTCGTCCGGAAATTCATCAGGAAGAAAAACAGGACGATGATGACAAACAGGGCTCCTTCAAAGAGAGCTTTTTGGATGTTGTCGATGGAATTACTGATAAAGCGGGATTGGCGAAATATATCAGTGGAGATATGCACATCTGTAGGCAGTGTTTTCTGCAGTTCTTGTAAAGAGGCATCCAGCTTATCCGTCAATTCCAGCGTATTAGTGGAAGGTTGTTTGGTAACAGTTACCAAAACTGCCGGTTTCCCTTTTTCAGAAGCTACTCCTAGTTTCGGGGTTTTGGCTCCGATTTGTACTGTTGCTATATCGGAAATGAGGATAGGTACGTCGTTGACTGTTTTGACGACAGCTTTACCCAATTCTTCGGTATGGGTGGTAGACAGTACGCCTTGTATAATATATTCATTTCCATATTCGTAGAGGATACCTCCTGTCGAATTCTGGTTCATGTTTTCCAGTACGGGTAGGATTTCGTCCAAAGCAATCTTGTAGTGTTTCATCCGGGCCGGATCGAGGAGTATTTGATATTCTTTGATATCGCCTCCGATGACGGCAACCTGCGCTACACCTCCTGTTGAGAGGAGACGGGGACGGATGGTCCAGTCGGCTATCGTCCGTAAATCCTGTAAGGAAGTAGAATCTGCCGTCAGACCGATGATCATCATTTCCCCAAGGATAGAAGATTGGGGACCTAAAGTCGGTTGTCCGACGGTAGAGGGTAAAGCGTCTCCCAAAGTGGCTAATTTTTCGGATACGATCTGGCGGGCTGTGTAGATATTTGTGCCCCAGTCAAATTCCACCCATACCACTGAAAATCCTGTGGTGGAGGAGGAACGGACCCGGCGTACATCTGTGGCTCCGTTGACGGCTGTTTCTACCGGAAAAGTTACTAAGCGCTCTACTTCTTCGGGGGCCATGCCTTGGGCTTCCGTCATGACGACTACTGTAGGGGCATTCAGATCCGGAAATACGTCTACCTCCATTCGGGAAGCAGTATAACTCCCCCAGAGAAGAAGGGTTACGGCTGCGATAATGATCAAGAGCCGGTTGTTTAAAGAATATTGTATGATTTTATTCAGCATAATTCATTCGATGTAAAATGTAGGTAAAAAATGAAATCGGTTTTTCTGCTTTCTTGTCAGCAGTTTCAGGCTTTAATGTTCGTGGCTATGGCCGTGAGGAATAGTTCCGGATGCCGATGCCATTTTTACCTGATAAGCTCCTCGGGTCACCACTCTTTCTCCCGGATGTAAACCTTTTAAAATTTGTACTTGTTTGCCGTCGTTCATTCCTACACTTACTTCCTGTTTGCGATAGCCTTCTTCATCTAGTTGTACATATACGTAAAAAAGACCCATTTCATTTGTCAGTGCAGTGAGCGGTAAGGTAAGTGCCTGTTCTATCGGAGCGGAAATCAGGTATATTTCCGCAAATGAACCGGGAATCACTTCCCCTTTGTTGTCGAATTCAAAGTTGACAGGGATGTGGAAAGCATCATTGGCAGAAGCTTTGCCTATAGAGAGGAGTTTCCCGTTTAAATCGGATAATACATATACTTTATTATCATAGGGCGTTTTAAAGTTAGCACTTCGGATACTGTTTAGTTTAGGGTAATATTTTTCGGATACTTCGGCTTTTAAAATCAATTTTTTATTCTGAGATACCGTAGCAAGGGGTTGGCCTATTGTAATGTATTCCCCTTCTTTGACCAAAATATTTTTCAGATGTCCGCTTAGGGGAGAAGTTACTCCTATTCCATTAGCACTCTGCTTACCGGAAATGGCCTCGAAGGCGATTTTCGCATTTTCGTAATCCAAACGACTGGCTTCATATTCTTTTTGGGAGATAATCCTGTCTTTTATCAAAGCCTGAGCCCGTTCATATTCGGCTTTTGCTTTTTCGTAATTGGCTTTTACTTTTGAATAATAATCCCCTTCTCCTAAGTGTTTGGAAGAAATGTGAAACAGGATTTGGTTCTTGCTTACGGAAGCTCCTTCTGTGATTTTGTGGTTGTAGGAAACAATTCCGTTTGCGGTAGCCACGATGACAGATTCGTCTCCGGGAGCTGGTAATATCTGACCGCTGGTTTTAATTACGCCATGAAAAGTCGTTGGCTGTATTTGCTGTACTTCGAATTCTGTTTTCGCAGCCTGTGCTTTTGTGAAAATAATCTCATCTGTATGCTTCTCTTTCTCCAGAGAAGGGTGATTGTGCCCTTCACCTTCCGCTTCGTGGTCGTGGTCTTCTGCTTCGTGATCGTGGGAAGCATGTTCTGCTGCACTTTCGTGTCGGTGAGCTGTTGATGCGTTCGGAGTATGATTTTTACATCCGTATAAAGAGAGGGTGAAGGAAATGATAAAAAGTAATATTGTCTTCATATTCAAGTCTGTTAAGTAAATACATGATAATAAATATCCTTCCGATTTTACTCGGATGGAAAGTCACCGGCATTAAAACCGGGTCGGCCTATACTTAACAAACCGGAGGCGCGCGGTTGGCTTTATGAAAAGTAAATAAGAGTGAGGGAAGAGCTTCGTCGGGAGCTTCCGGAAAAAGGCAAGGATCTGTCTTAAAAAAATCCAGGTAAATTTTTTCGGCTATAAGTCCCCAGAGCTGAAAAAAAGGCAGATCGCTTCCTTCGTCTAGCTGCTGCCGGGAAGATTCAGTCGGCTGGGTTTGTAATAATTGGGTAACACAACCTGCGTTATGGGTATGTGGGATCGCATTGGATTCTTTTTCCACAGGGACTGAAACAAGGCAATGTTGTGTATTAAAACAGATAAAATTGTCATGGTGGTGATGAGGAAAAACAACAAAGGCCAGCAAAATACTGCAGGCGAAATAAAGGGGTAATATGACAGTCTGTTTCCTCCTCATTTTTGCAAAGAATATGCAAATATAGACAATCTTGGAAGATATGCAAAGGTTTTCGCTTAAAATTGATGTTACAGAGCCTTAAGGCTTTGCAACAGTTTTCCTCTATTGGTGGGAATGGCAGGCTAAAAATCCCTGAATCATCATTTCAGCGGTAGCGGGATTGGTGGCAATGGGAACATTGTGTACGTCGCATACCCGCATCAACATTTGTACGTCCGGTTCATGGGGATGTTTTCCCAGAGGATCGCGGAAAAAAATTACCATTTCCACTTTGTGTTCTGCCACCAAAGCTGCAATTTGAGCATCTCCGCCTAGAGGACCGGATAGCAGTCTTTCAACTTCCAAACCTGCATCCTGAGCGTGCTTTCCCGTTGTTCCGGTTGCTACGATTTCCGTTCCTACGGATTTTAGAAAATCCATATGCCTGTTTAGAAAAGCTACCATCTCTGCCTTTTTCCCATCATGGGCAATTACTGCAATTTTCATAATTCAAACAAATTTTATAGATTATAAATCGGAATACGAAAATACGAAAAAATTCAGTATAATGAAATGAATAAAAGGAAAACCATCTGTTTGAAAAAAGAAAAAGGTGTTTTACATACCGTGTTTAATGCCTTTCCGGATTAGAAAACGGTTTACTGGAAAAGAGGTCAAAAAACCGGCGCACATTGCAATTTGCATCATAAACCAGTACTCGAAACTGTTTTTAGGAAGGGCAAGGTTTGGAAATAGACCGAACATAACGATAGCCATCCAGCCGTACATTCCGGCTTGCCAGGCCGTCAACGAAAGAAAATCAGCTTTCAGGGCTTTTTGTAAAGCCCGTTTTACAGGAAGATGTTCCATAGCCTGTATGGCAGCATATTGAAAGAATATACCGAAGAAAAGGGCGAGTATGTAATCCAATACCCATTGTCCTGCAAGAATACTTCCGCCGATAAAGAGGGGGATCAGATAAGTGAACCATTCTCCCAGGATATCCGCTAGAGTACATCCGGCTCCGCAATGAAGGGTAGAGAGTGTGACCTGTCGCCAATCCGGAGGAGTAGAACTGGGCATTTGCATAGATGAGGTATTTGAGTGTTTAGGCATGTCCATGTTCATGTTCATGTCCATGTGCATGGGCTCGGTTGGTTTTGTCCTCCCTAAGCGGTAATACGCCCAGAGTGCCAGCCAGCTTCCCCAAAGACCGGAGAGGGGCCATACAGCTTCCATGATTTTCATCGATTGTCTGTGCTTCCGGATATCGATGTAGAGAAGAAGAGCTACAATTATACCGGAAATGACAAAAAATAAGGAAATGAATCTGAAAAATGTCATCTTTTTTGTCTTTCTAACGAAAAAAAGAGGAAAAAAGTTTTCCGGCAAAGGAGAGGAAAATAAAAAGAATACCCGAAAAATCTGTTTTAAAACAAATTTTTCGGGTGTTTCTATGGAGTACTTTCTAAAATTAAAGAGTTTTCTTCACTTCTACTTCTTCATAAGCTTCGATCATATCACCGATACGAAGATCGTTGTAATTGGTGATGTTCAAACCGCATTCAAAACCTTTGGAAACTTCTTTTACATCATCTTTGAAGCGTTTTAAAGATCCCAATTCGCCGGAATAAACTACGATTCCATCCCGGATTACCCGTACTTTAGAAGAACGGGTAATTTTGCCTTCCCGAACCACACAACCGGCAATTGTTCCTACTTTCGAAATTTTGAACGTTTCCAGTACTTCTACTGTAGCAACGATCTCTTCTTTGATTTCGGGCGATAGCATGCCTTCCATAGCTGCTTTGATCTCTTCTATGGCGGTGTAGATGATCGAATAGAGACGGATATCGATCTGTTCTTTCTCTGCCAGTCTGCGTGCTCCCATGGAAGGGCGCACCTGGAAGCCGACGATAATTGCGTTGGAAGCTGCTGCCAGCATAACATCGCCTTCTGAAATCTGTCCTACGGCTTTATGGATGACGTTTACCTGAATTTCGTCAGTAGAAAGCTTGATCAGAGAATCGGACAAAGCTTCGATGGATCCGTCCACGTCGCCTTTGACAATGATGTTGAGTTCCTGGAAATTACCGATAGCGATACGCCTTCCGATTTCGTCCAGTGTAATGTGTTTCTGTGTCCTTAAGCCTTGTTCCCGTTGGAGTTGTTCCCGTTTATTGGCCAACAAACGGGCTTCTTTTTCGTTGCTCATTACATTAAACTTATCACCTGCCTGAGGAGCTCCGTTTAATCCCAGAATCAATGCTGGTTCTGAAGGGCCGGCTTTTTCAAGCTTCATGCCTCTCTCGTTGAACATCGCTTTCACGTGTCCGTAGTACTGGCCTGCCAATACCACATCTCCTACTTTTAAGGTTCCGGACTGTACCAATACTGTGGCCACATATCCTCTTCCTTTATCCAGGGAAGACTCGATGATGGAGCCGATGGCTTTTTTATGAGGATTGGCTTTCAGATCCAATAATTCAGCTTCGAGTAATACTTTTTCCAGTAGTTCGTCGATATGCAAACCTTTTTTGGCTGCAATTTCCTGGCATTGGTATTTTCCTCCCCATTCTTCAACCAAATAGTTCATATTGGCCAATTCTTCCCGGATTTTATCCGGATTCGCTCCGGGTTTATCGATCTTGTTGATGGCGAAAACAATGGGTACGCCAGCGGCACTGGCATGATTGATGGCTTCTACTGTCTGAGGCATTACATTATCGTCTGCTGCGATGATAATGATGGCGATATCGGTTACCTGTGCACCTCTGGCACGCATGGCGGTGAAAGCTTCATGTCCCGGAGTATCCAGGAAAGTTACAGCGCGTCCATCTGCTAATTTTACGTTGTATGCTCCGATATGCTGGGTAATACCTCCTGCTTCTCCGGCAATGACATTTGTATTACGGATATGGTCCAGCAAAGAGGTTTTTCCATGGTCTACATGCCCCATTACCGTGACAATAGGAGGCCGGGGTAACAGATTATCTTCTGAATCCGTCTCGTCCTCTATGGCTTCCTGAATGTCTATACTTACAAATTCTACAGAGAAACCGAATTCATCAGCTACTAAATTGATGGTTTCAGCATCTAGACGCTGGTTGATCGATACAAAAAGTCCTAAGCTCATACAAGCAGAAATCACATCTGTTACCGGCGTATTCATCATCGTTGCCAATTCAGCAACGGTAACGAATTCTGTCAGCTTCAGGATATTTTTCTCTTTTTCTTCTTGCTCTATCTCCGCTTGCATTTTTTGTTGTACAGCGTCCCTTTTGTCACGACGATGCTTGGACGTACTGGATTTACCTTTATTTCCCAAGCGGGCAAAGGTATCTTTTATCTGTTTGTCGACATCTTCCTCTGTTATTTCAGACTTTTCCTGTTTTTTCTTCTTTAACTTTTTCAGCTTTTTCTTGTTTTCTTCAATTTTAGAAGTTTTGTCGACAGGAGCGACCTGAATTTTTTCTTCCGGCCGATGTATTCTCTTCCGTTTTTTCCGAACGTCTGTTTCGTCTTCAGCGACATCCTTAACATCGGTATTGCTGCTTTCCTTTATCGGTAAAACAGGGTGGTTGTTCTTTTTAAATTCTTTCCGGTCTCTTTCTTTTTCCTGTTTACTTTTCTTCGGGGGACGTGTACGTTGGTTAATAGAATCCAAGTCGATAGAACCGACAACTTTCACGTCCTTTACAGCGGGTTGTACAATTTTGAAAGTCTTTTCCGTATCCCTTTCCGGGGTTGTTTGTATTTCTTTTTCCGGCGCAACGGGAGGTGTTTGTATTTCCTCTTTTTTTACAGGTTCTTTCGGGGGTTCCGGTTGGGAAGCAGGTTCTTGTTTTTTTTCTTCTGTTTTTACTTCCTCTTTCTTCATCGGTTGGGGTTGAACTTCTTTAACGGGTTTATGCGGTTGATTTAGATCAATCCGGTCGATGACTTTGATTTTATTTTCAAATTTCACTTCGTCTTTTATAGAAATAAATTCGTCCCCTTCACTTTTCTCCTGGATGTTTCCCATGTCGTCAATCGACACCGTTTCTTTTTTCTTTCGGGTATTTTTTAAATCTACCATCGTAGATTCTTTTTTCACCTCACTGTCTGAAGAAAATTCTTTGGCCACCAGGGCATAATCTTCATCAGAGAGTTTGGCATTCGGATCAGAGGATATCTTGATTCCTTTTTCATGCAGGAATTCTACAATGGTAGAAAGTCCTACGTTAAATTCTCTGGCTATTTTACTTAATCTTACTGGCATATAGAGATTCTAATTTTTACAAGTTGTTTGCTTTCCGGTTTACTCAAATTCTGCTTTCAGAATATTCAGAACTTCCCGGATAGTTTCAATTTCGAGATCGGTTCTCTTTTCAAGTTCTGATTCACTTAATTCGAGAACACTTTTGGCGGTATCGCATCCTACCCGTTTTAATTCGTCAATGATCCACGGTTCAATTTCGTCTTCGAATTCGTCCAAATTCACATCTTCTTCTGTCTCTGCTGCTGCGAATTCCCGATAAACGTCGATTTCATATCCTGTTAACTGGCTGGCTAATTTGATATTCAAACCCCCTTTCCCGATTGCCAGGGATACTTCTTCCGGATTCAGATATACGTTCGCTTTTTTATTTTTCTCGTCGATTTCAATATTTTTAATCTTTGCCGGATTTAAAGCCCGGGTAATATAAAGCTGAATGTTGTTGGTATAATTGATAACGTCGATATTTTCGTTGCGTAATTCACGGACGATGCCATGAATCCGGGAACCTTTCATACCGACACAAGCTCCTACCGGATCTATTCTGTCGTCATAGGATTCTACAGCTACTTTGGCTCTCTCCCCAGGAGCTCTAACGACATTTTTAATGGTGATAAGACCATCGAAAATTTCAGGAACTTCGTTTTCAAACAATCTTTCCAGGAAAACGGGTGAAGTTCTGGAGAGAATGATATAAGGATTTGCATTTTTCATTTCAACCCGGATAACCACAGCTTTGATGGTATCTCCTTTTTTGAAAAAGTCTGTCGGAATTTGCTCTTGCTTCGGTAATATCAGTTCGTTACCGTCGTCGTCCAATACCAACATTTCTTTTTTCCAGACTTGGTAAACTTCTCCCAATACGACTTGACCGACCCGGTCTTTATAGTTGTTGTAAACATTGTCTTTTTCCAACTCCAGGATCCGGGCGGATAAATTTTGACGTAAAGCCAGTACAGAACGTCGTCCAAAATCCTTTAGCTTTACTTCATCTGTAACTTCTTCGCCAATTTCGTAGTCAGCGTCGATTTTTTTAGCTTCGCTCAAAGCGATTTCGGTATTGGGATTCTGTAAATTGCTGTCTTCCACTACTGTCCTGTTTCTCCAGATTTCCAGATCCCCTTTGTCAATATTGATAATAATGTCGAAATTTTCGTCGGTACCATACCTTTTCAAAAGCATATTCCTGAAAATATCTTCTAATACGCTCATCAAGGTCGCCCTGTCAATATTTTTGAATTCTTTAAATTCAGCAAATGATTCAATCAAATTAATGTTTTCCATTTGAACTTTTCAGTTTTATATTTTAACCTATTTCTTTTTTCGTCTTAGAAACTTACGATATCTTTTATTTCCTTCACCTGTTCTAGCGAAATCCGTTTTTCTACTTTTATGAGTTCTTTTTTCTTTTTACCTTCTATCGGACGTTTTTCTTCACAGGCTAACACGATTTCCGTAGGGGTGTAAGATTGCAGTATGCCTTCCAGACGGGAAGCGTCAACTAATTTTACACTTACTTTTTTTCCAATGTTCTTCAGGTATTGGCCAGGAACTTTAAAAGGATAGCCAATTCCTGCACTGGATACTGTCAATTCAAAATCCTCTTTTTCCCGATCTAAGCGGGCTTCCAATTCCCGGCTGATACGACTGCAGGTGCTAATATCTACTCCTTGGGGAGAATCGATAAAGAGTTCAATCACATTGTTTTTCCCCATATGGATATCTACAAAAAATAAATCCGACCCTTCTAATAAATGTTCTACAATGTCTTTAACTTCTTCTGCCGTTTTCATATTTCCTTTCTTTTATACCAATGCACACGACTTCAACTAAAACCATAAGAAAAGGGGACGTCTTCGTCCCCTCCCTTAGTATTACTAATTCGATGACAAAGATAATACTAAATATTGAAAAACAAAATATTAACACGATAAAAAAGGATTTTTTTCATAGATTTAATGAATTGAGCTTTGTGGTCGGTGCCCAGCTGATGGATGATTCTGCGGGCCCGATTGTCGGAACTTCGTGCGGGATAGAATTTAATATTGAAAAGCAATGATAAATTTCATCCGAACCGAAAATTTGCTTACCGGCACTTAGGTGTCTTCGGCAAAGAAGTACTCCTTAGTAACGCTTATCGTTTACCGGTAAAGCCTGAAAAACTGTTATGTTCCTGGAAAAGCCGAAAAGAAAGAAGAGAGAAGGAAAATTTCAGGAAAAAGATTAATTTTTATTTTTTGTATCGCAAAAGAAAAACGGTTGCTGAAACGTTAGATAATACTTTTTAAAATTTTTATCGGATCTCGTTGGATCCGGAGAAATTTTAAATAGAATACCGGTTTTTAAATGATTGTTTTATAAAGAAGAGAAAGAAAGATAAATTATTGGAGAATAAACTCTTATACTCGAAATGTTGGAACGAAAATGAAACATATTTGTAATAAACTTATTGAGTTACAAATAAAATTTGTAAGTTTGCCGAAATTTTAATTTTATGGAATTTAGAGCAAAAGATATTGCGGTTTTATTGAATGGTGTGGTGGAAGGAAATCCGGAGGCGACCGTGAATAACGTTTCAAAGATTGAAGAGGGGAAACCGTATACATTGGCTTTTTTAGCTAATCCGAAATACGAACATTTTATATATACGACAGAAGCCTCAGTCGTCTTAGTGAATCGGGATTTTGTACCGGCAAAGCCTGTTCCTTGTACTTTAATCCGTGTCGATTCGGCTTATGATGCGATAGCTGTTTTATTAAAAATGTATGAGAATATGCGTCCGCAGCCGACGGGAATCGAACAACCTTCGCATATTTCTGAAAACGCCGTTATAGGAGAAAAACCATATATCGGCGCTTTTGCGTATTTAGGGAAGAATGTAAAAATCGGAAATAATGTCAGGATTTATCCTCAGGTATATATCGGAGAGGGTGTGACGATCGGAGATAATACGGTTTTATATGCAGGTGTAAAAGTATATTATGGTTGTGTGATCGGACGCAATTGCACCATTCATGCCGGAAGTGTAATCGGGGCGGATGGATTTGGGTTTGCCCCTTCGACAGAGGGATACCATAAAATCTCTCAGATCGGGAATGTGGTTATTGAAGATAACGTAGAAATCGGGGCGAATGTCTGTATCGACCGGGCAACAATGGGGGCTACCCGGATTAAAGCGGGAGTAAAGCTGGACAATCTGATACAAATTGCTCACAATGTAGTGATTGGGGAGAATACGGTAATTGCTGCGCAAACAGGAATCGCTGGAACGGCTAAGGTGGGAAGTAATTGTATGTTGGGTGGACAGGTCGGAGTTGCTGGCCATCTGGAAATAGGAAACGGAGTCAGCGTGGCAGCACAAAGTGGTATTATTGGACCTGTAAAGGATAAAACTGTCATCATGGGGGCTCCGGCTTTCGAGGCTGCCAAATATCAGAAGAGTTACGTTTTGTTTAGAAAACTTCCTGAATTATACAGACAGTTCGGGGAAATGGAAAGAGAAATTCAAACATTAAAGTCAAAACAATAATGTCAGTAAAGCAAAATACATTAAAAGCAGAATTTTCTTTAAAGGGAAAAGGTTTGCATACGGGAAAAGAAGTATGTGCTACATTTAAACCGGCAGAGGAAAATTGCGGTTACAGGATTATCAGAACAGATATAGAGGGAAGACCGGTAATACCTGCCTTAGCAGCCTATGTGCAATTTGTGGATCGGGCTAGTTGCCTTGAAAAAGAAGGAGTAAAGATTTTTACGATGGAGCATGCCATGGCAGCTCTTTACGGCTGTGGCGTAGATAATTGTGATATAGAGCTGGACGGGGAAGAATTTCCGATATTAGATGGCAGCTCACGGTTTTATGTAGAGGCTATCGAAAAGGTGGGCTTGCAGGAACAAAATGCTGAACGCCAGTATTTTGAAGTGACGGAAAAGATGGAATTTGCCTGTGAGGCTACTCAAAGTAAAATAACATTACTACCCGATACAGAATACAGTATTAATTTAGTAGTGGCTTATGATTCGCCTTATCTGTCGATGCAATATGCTACTTACGATTCCCATACTAATTTTGTAAAAGAGATTGCACCTTGCCGGACTTTTGTTTTTTTACGGGAAGTAGAAGCGCTTTTTGCTAATAATCTGATCAAAGGCGGGGATTTACAGAATGCTATTGTTATTGTCGATAAGGAAATTTCGGAAGAGGAAGTCAAACGTCTTTCTGCTCAGTTCGGATACGAAGGAATTGAAGTAAAACAAGGTATACTGAATAATTTGGATTTATACTTTGACAATGAGCCAGCCCGTCATAAATTATTGGATGTAATGGGGGATTTGGCTTTGTGCGGTCGTTTTATAAAAGGGAGAGTTATTGCAGAGCGTCCCGGGCATAAAGTAAATACAGCCATGGCTCAAAAAATTTATAAGGCTGTATTGAATGCAGAGAAAGAAGACGCCTATCCGGCAGATGTGGATATTATGGCGGAGCCTTTAATGGATATTAATAAGATCCGGATGTTATTACCTCATCGTCCTCCTTTCTTGTTGATTGACAAAATTTATAAGGTAACGAATAATGTCGTGATCGGATGTAAAAACGTTACCATGAACGAACCTTTCTTCGTAGGGCATTTCCCCGACGAACCGGTAATGCCGGGAGTACTTATTGTAGAAGCAATGTCTCAGTGCGGGGGCATCTTAGTCTTGAACCAGGTACCGGATCCGGAAAATTATTCGACTTATTTTATGAAGATTGATGGGGTTAAGTTCAGGAAAAAAGTTGTGCCGGGAGATACACTTGTGTTTAAATTGATCACCCTGGCTCCTGTAAAGCGAGGAATTGTCACCATGAAAGGATATGCTTTTGTTGGGAAAAAATTGGTTTGTGAAGGAGAATTTATGGCTCAAGTCGCAAAAACCAAGAACTAATATTATATTTGCAGGCTGGAATAATAAATAACAGACTAAATAGTAATCATTAAATAATAAACGAATGAAACAACCGTTAGCTTACGTTCATCCGGAAGCTCAGATTGCAGACAATGTGGTGATAGAGCCTTTTGTGACTATAGATAAGAATGTTGTAATCGAAGAGGGTACACGTATCGGTTCAAATGTTACAATTCTGGAAGGGGCTTATATCGGAAAGAATTGTAAAATATTCCCGGGAGCAGTGATTGCCGCCGTTCCCCAAGATTTGAAATTCAGAGGAGAAAAATCCATTGTACGTATAGGTGATAACACGACGATCAGAGAATGTGTAACTGTAAACCGGGGTACGGCTGCTAAAGGTGTGACCCAGATTGGAAATAATTGTCTGATTATGGCTTATGCGCATATTGCTCACGACTGTACTGTAGGTGACAATTGTATTGTTACCAATGCTTGTCAGTTGGCTGGAGAAGTAGTGATAGACGATTACGCTATTTTAGGTGGAATGACTGCTGTACATCAGTTTGTGCATATTGGAAAGCATGTGATGATACAGGGAGGATCGCTTATCGGTAAGGATGTTCCTCCTTATGTGAAGGCCGGACGTTTGCCTTTGTCTTACGCCGGAGTAAATTCTATCGGCTTGCGTCGTCGGGAATTTACAAACGAGAAGATCAATGAAATTCAAGATATATATCGTATCCTTTATCAATCCGGTCTGAATAATTCCGATGCTGTAGAAAGAATTGAGGCTGAGATGCCTGCTTCTAAAGAAAGAGATGAAATTATCATGTTTGTACGGAATAGCAAACGGGGAATTATGAAGGGATATCTCGGATAGAAAAATTCGTTTTCAAAAGCCGTCGGGGATTTTATTTCCGGCGGCTTTTTTATCTGTTTTTATACATTTAAATGTTTACAGACCCAAATAGGCGGAAGGTTTTCGGTCTGTTCCCTTGAAGAGCTGACCGGGCCGATTGCCTGGAAATATCTATCTTATCGGAACAGAAATTTTCTGTTTTTTATATTAAAAAAGGGCATCTGTTCCCAGATGCCCTCCGTCTATTTTTCAGCTGAAGCTGTTTGGAAATTATAATTTCGGACCAGCATCAACTAAGGCTTTACCAATTTCGTTGCCTTCGAATTTCTTGAAGTTTTTGATAAAACGTTCAGAAAGATCTTTGGCTTTTTCTTCCCATTTGCAAGCACAATCGTAGGTGTCGCGAGGATCTAATATTTTCGGATCTACGCCCGGAAGTTCTGTCGGTACGAGGAAGTTGAAATAAGGAATGGTTTTTGTCGGTGCTTTGTCGATTGAACCATTCAATATAGCGTCGATAATGCCACGGGTATCTTTGATAGAGATACGTTTGCCACTTCCGTTCCAACCGGTATTTACCAGATAAGCTTTCGCTCCGGTCTTTTCCATTTTCTTAACCAGTTCTTCTGCATATTTCGTCGGATGCAAAGACAGGAATGCTGCACCGAAACAAGCAGAGAATGTCGGAGTCGGTTCGGTGATGCCACGTTCCGTACCCGCTAATTTAGCTGTAAATCCAGACAAGAAGTAATATTTGGTCTGTTCTGCATTCAGAATAGATACAGGAGGTAACACCCCAAAAGCATCAGCAGACAAGAAGATTACCTGTTGTGCTGCCGGGCCCTTAGAAACCGGTTTTACGATGTTCTTGATATGATAAATCGGGTAAGAAACGCGAGTGTTCTCCGTAACGGACTTATCATTGAAATCGATCTTGCCGTTTGCATCTACGGTTACATTTTCCAACAAAGCATCCTGTTTGATGGCATTGTAAATATCCGGTTCTGCTTCTTTGCTCAAATTGATAACTTTAGCATAACAACCGCCTTCGTAGTTGAATACACCTTCGTCGTCCCAGCCGTGTTCATCATCACCGATCAACAGACGTTTCGGGTCTGTAGACAAGGTGGTTTTACCGGTGCCGGATAAACCGAAGAAAATAGCCGTGTTCTTGCCTTCCATATCAGTATTGGCGGAGCAGTGCATAGAAGCGATACCGCGTAACGGATTCAGGTAATTCATGATGGAAAAAATACCTTTTTTCATTTCTCCACCATACCAGGTATTCAGAATAACCTGTTCTTTGGTTTTCAGATTGAATACAGTAGCTGTTTCAGAATTCAGACCCAATTCTTTGAAGTTCTCTACTTTTGCCTTGGCTGCATTGAAAGAAACAAAATCCGGTTCTCCATAGTTTTCCAGTTCTTCTGCAGTCGGACGGATGAACATATTGGTTACGAAATGAGCCTGCCAGGCAACTTCCATAATAAAACGTACTTTCAGGCGTGTATTTTCATTTGCTCCGCAGAAAGTGTCTACTACGTATAATTTCTTATTGGAAAGCTCTTTTACTGCTAAATCCTTCAATACAGCCCAAGTGGCTTCAGAAGTCGGTTTGTTGTCGTTTTTGTATTCTTCGGAAGTCCACCATACCGTACTTTCACTGGCTTCATTCTTTACGAAAAATTTATCTTTAGGAGAACGTCCGGTGTAAATACCAGTCATTACATTGACAGCACCTAACTCTGTTACCTGTCCTTTCTCATAACCTGTCAGCGAAGGATCGGTTTCAGCTTTGAACAATTCATCATAAGAAGGATTGTGGATGATTTCTTTAACCCCGGTAATCCCATAAATACTTAAATCTAATTTTGCCATAATTGCAATTTATATTAAATGATTAATTAATACTTTTTTTCCGTAATAACCGTACAAATGTAACAAAGATTTCTCATTTGGGAGATGCAAATTGGAATTAAAAGGGCTGCTTTAACATTAATTAATATTAACAGTTTAATGGTTTAAATCTTTTAACGATAGCGCCGGGCAACCAATTGTACATACTTATCTTTATAATCATTGTGTATCAGATTGTTGAAAAAATCCTTGGAAATTGCAGGTTGGGATTTGAATAAAATCAAATGCCGGGCACAAGCCGTAAGAGCTGCAATTTGCATATACGGTTTTTCTGAATTTATCCATTCTGTGGCGATTTCTGTCAGTTTTTCAAAATTATATAAGAAAAATGAACCCAAATATTCTGCCACTTCAAAATTATAACAGTTCTGTATTAATTGTGTAATTTTTTCTTTATTTATTTTTTTAGGAAGTAGCAAACAGGCTATTATTTGTTCTTCCCGTTTTTGAGTATTCCACAATAAAAAGGCTAGCTGTTCATCGGGAGAATAGCTGGAAGCCAGTTGTTTCAGAGATACGAAACTGGCACCCACTTGGTTGCCAGAAGGGAGGCCCAAATTTTTTAAGCTCGCTATACTTCCCCAGTTTTGAAGTCGGCGGATTCTTTGTTGAATTTCCTGAAATGTTTTTTGAGTATCAGGAGATAACACGGCATATTCCATGAAAATACTATTTCAAAATGTTGGTAATTTATTTAAGAACTGCTGATTTTTGTTGTGCAAAAATAATGTTTTCCCATTGTTTTTGCCTATTATTGTACGTTAACCTGTAAAAAGATTTGCCCCTAACCCCGTAAGAAAATTTATAGTTGTGCAAAAGGGGGAAACAACGGTGGAAAACAAATTTTTAAAGAGAGGATATCGGTAAGGACAGGGAAAGAGAGGCAATAAATGTGTGTAAAAGTAAAAATGTTTGAAAAGTCGGGTAGAAAGGTGAAATAAATGCGTGTAGCAGTAAAACATTCGTAAAGTCAGATAGAAAGGTGAAATAAATATATTTAAAAATTAATCGGAATATGAATACTTGGAAATTAATAGTAGGTTTTGTCATTTGCTGTTGTACAGGGAGTGTTTCGGCACAGCAGGCTAATTTTGTTCAGGCTGAAAAATTCAGGCAGATTAATGCAGAAATCGGTTCTTTAAATGTAATTCCCAATTTTTTAAAAGACAGTGATAAGTTTTGGTATTCTTATAAAACCGGGGAGGGAACAAAATATTATTTTGTAGATCCGGCTAAAAGAGAGAAGCGATATTTGTTTGAGAATGAATACCTGGCCGAAGAGTTGACGAAATTGACTGCAAAACCTTATAATTACCGGCAGTTGCCCGTAAAAGATCTGAAATTCAAGGAGGACGAGAAAACGCTCCAGTTTAAAGTAGAGAAGTTCAATTATGAATATGATATTTATACTCACGAACTGATACAAAAAGATTCGGTACAAAAAGAAAAGGAAAATGAATGGATGTCCTTTTCTCCGGATAGTACTTATATTGTGTTTGCCCGGAAGCATAACCTTTATATTATGAAAACCGGAGATAAGGATTCGGTGGAAATCCAATTGACCACTGATGGTCAGCCTTTCTTTTCTTACGCCTATGATCAGCGGGATACCAGTAATAAAAGGCAGTGGGCTCGTGCTCATTGGTTTGAAGATTCCAAGAAATTGTATACGGTGCGTTCGGATGAACGGAAAGTAAAGGATTTGTGGGTAATCGATATATTGGCGGACCGGCCGAAACTGGAAGAATACCGCTATGCAATGGCCGGAGATAAGGATGTGCCCCAATATGAATTGACTGTCATCGATATAGCGACAAAAAAACAGGTGAAAATTCAGACTGAAAAATGGAAAGACCAGTCTTTAAGGGTTGCGCATGCCGGGAAGGAGTCTGATCGTATTTATTTTGAACGGCGCCGGCGGACTTGTGATGAATTGGATATTTGTAAAGCCAGTACGGAAACAGGAGAAGCTCAGGTATTGATTAATGAAAAATCGAAGCCTTATTTTAACGATCAGATGTATCATCTTTCTTTTCTGAATGAAGGAAAAGATATCATTTGGTGGTCGGAACGTACCGGCTGGGGACATTTTTATCGTTATGATGCAGAGGGGAATCTGAAAAATCAGATCACTTCGGGCAGATGGGTTGCCGGGAAGGTTGTCGGTATCGATACCTTAGGACGCACCCTTTATTTTGAAGGATACGGACGGGAAAAGGATAGGAATCCTTATTATTCTTTTATATATAAGGCCAATATAGATGCCACAGGAGCGACCTTGCTGACGGTTGAAGATGCTAATCATAAGACGGTTATGCCTAAATCCTGTCGCTACATTGTGGACAATTATTCTCGGGTAGATTTGGAACCCCGTTCGGTTTTGAGGGATAATAAAGGGAAGGTAATCGTAGAACTGGCCCGTCCGGATTTAAAAAGGTTGTATGAGACCGGTTGGAAGATGCCGGAACGTTTTACTGTAAAAGCAAAAGATGGGGTAACGGATTTATACGGGGTCATGTGGAAACCGGTGGATTTCGATTCGACCCGTCGCTACCCGATTATTTCTTATGTGTACCCCGGTCCTCAGACAGAGGCACAAACTTTGGATTTTAGTCCTTCCGGTGTGTATAATAACGCCTTGGCACAGGTCGGATTTATTGTTGTCAACTTCGGCCATAGAGGAGGAAGTCCGCAGCGGGATAAATGGTATCATACTTATGGACACGATAATCTCCGGGATTATGCTTTGGCAGACGATAAATACGGTATCGAGCAATTGGCAGACCGTTATCCTTTTATCAATATAGAAAAAGTCGGAATTTTCGGGCATTCCGGAGGCGGTTTTATGTCCACAGCAGCTCTTTGTACCTATCCTGATTTCTATACAGCAGCTGTTTCTTCTGCGGGAAATCACGATAACAATATTTATAATAAGTGGTGGGGAGAAACGCATCATGGGGTGAAGGAAGTAAAAAAGACCGTGAAAGATAGTGTGAACGGGGAACAAGAAGAGATCGGTTTCCAGACGAAGATTCCTACTAACCAAGAGTTAGCGAAGAATTTTAAAGGTTATCTTTTATTGGTTACCGGAGATTTTGATAACAATGTGCACCCGGGAAATACATTGCGTATGGCCGATGCTTTGATTCGGGCCGGTAAGAATTTTGATTTAGTGGTATTGCCGGGGCAAAGACACGGATTCCGGGGAATACAACAGGATTTTTATCAAAGAAAGATGTGGTTTCATTTTGCTAAATATCTGTTGGGGGATAGCAGTGCAGATACTTATTACCAGATAGACGGGTTTAATCGGAGAAATTAGGTCTTGTCGTAACCCCTATTGGGACCTATCCGGAAAAAAGCGATGGATGGTGCTTCCTGTTTGTTGAGCGATTTGTGGAGGAATGGATTTTCGGTTCTGACGAAAGAAATAGCCGGAAACTTTGTCCTTTCGCATGATTATCCTCAGCTTTTATCAGGGTGCATTTAGCTGTACATCGGTTTTTTCCGGATTTTTTTTCTGTTTTCATTCCTACCTGTTTTTGCAACAAAAGCTTGCCGGATTCGTTTATAGGGATAATCAAAAGTGTTTAATTATTAAATAGAATTATTATGGCAGCAAATATTGGATTAGAGCCTAAGGCTGTGAAGGCCAGTAAGACGGTTTTGAATAATTTGTTAGCAGATCATTTTGTCTTGTTGGCAAAAACCTGGAATTATCATTGGAATGTAAAAGGAGTCAGTTTCCATTCTTATCATATTTTTATGGAGGAGTTGTATAATGGATTAATTGAGGATATTGATGATATAGCTGAACGGATTCGTTCTTTAGACGAACGTCCTATTGGTTCTTTGCAGGGGTACCTGGAACACAATCGCATCAAAGAACATTGTGATTCAGAGCCCTTACCTGAAGCAAAAGAGATGCTGGCTATTTTGAGTCAAGACAATGATACGTTGATCCGGGAAATTCGTAAAGACATTGAGCAATTGGAAAAGGAAGAGGATACCGATGATGCTGGTACCACCAATTTCCTGGAAGATATGATCGAGAAAAAAGAAAAGACGGCTTGGATGATCCGGGCTTATTTGGAAAAATAAAAGTTTGACTACAAGATCGTTTTATGGCAGAAAAAGTAGGGAATACCCTTTTTTCTTTTCATTTTATAAGAACGGAGTCGTTAATGCTCCGTTCTTTTTTCGAGTAAAACGATATTTTCTACATGGTGGGTGTGAGGGAACATATCGACGGGTTGAATCGCTTTTACTTGGTAAAAAGGATCCATTAATTGAATGTCCCGGGCTTGGGTAGCTGAATTACAACTGACATAGACGATGCGCTCCGGTCCTGCCTGAAGAATCGTATGGATTACATCCGGATGCATACCGGCCCGTGGGGGATCGGTGATAATTACCTCCGGCCGGCCGTGATGAGCAATAAACTTTTCATTTAAGACGTCTTTCATGTCCCCTGCATAAAAAGTAGTATTCGAAATTTGGTTGAGAGCCGAGTTGATTTTAGCATCCTCAATCGCTTCCGGTACATATTCGATACCGATAACCTGGGCGGCTTCCCGGGCGACGAAATTGGCGATCGTACCTGTTCCGGTATATAAATCGTATACGGTTTCTTTCCCCGTTAATCCGGCCAGTTCGCGTGTCCGTTTATAAAGCTGATAAGCTTGTCCGGAGTTGGTCTGATAGAAAGATTTCGGTCCGATTTTGAATTTTAATCCTTCCATTTCTTCAAAAATATGGTCTTTCCCGCTATAACAGATTATTTCCTGGTCCGTTAAGGTATCGTTGGCTTTTTCATTGATCACATACATCAGGGAGGTAATCTGGGGAAATTGCCGGATTAAAGCCTTCAGTAAATTTTCCCTTTTTTCCGGATCGTCGTAAAAAAATGCCAAAATAACCATTGTTTCTGCGGTAGAAGCTGTCCGGATAATCAACGTGCGGAGAAAACCGTTCTGATTGCGTATATCGAAAAAAGAGAGATCGTTTTCCAAAGCATATTGCCGGATAAAATTCCGGATTTCGTTGGAGGGGTTTCCTTGCAAATAACAATTTTCGATGTCTACTACTTTGTCGAATAAACCGGGTACATGAAAACCTATAGCGGGAGTACGGTCGATCGAAATATCTTTGTCGATTTCTTCCCTTGTCAGAAAACGTTTATTACTGAAGGTAAATTCCAGCTTATTCCGGTATTCTTGTGTTTTTTCAGAACCGATAATGGGATAAATATTTTGCAAATGTACTTTTCCGATTCGTTGCAGATTGTCGATTATTTCTTGTTGTTTGAATTCGAGTTGTTTTTCGTAGGGGAGATTTTGCCATTTACATCCTCCGCAAATTCCGAAATGAGGGCAGAAAGGCTGAATCCTTAGTGCTGATAGCTTATGGGTTTTAACAATAAAGCCTTCCAGAAAGCTTTTTCGTTTCCGGGTTACTTGTACATCTACAATGTCGCCGGGCACAGTGTTCGGAACAAATAAAACTTTTTCATCGATGTAAGCAAGAGATTTGCCCTCTGCGGCGATTTTTTTGATTTCTACTTTTTCCAGTAACGGTTTTTTCCCTCTTCCCATGAAGCAATAAATAAAATGAGTTATTGATGTATTTAGTGAGCTGCTGATAATAAAATTTTCTGTAATTCGGCGACTCCTTCTGATGCTCCTTTTTCTATCAAATGGAAACCGTAATGTCGTGCCTGTTGAGGAATTTTAGGATCGATCACGAAGATCGGAATGTTTTCCGGAGCATAGTTTAACAGGCTTGCTGCCGGATAAACGGCTAAAGACGTTCCGATGACGACGAATATATCGGCTTGTTTTACCAGTTGTATAGCGGGTTCAATGTTTGGAACGGCTTCTCCGAAAAATACCACATGCGGGCGTAAAAGAGAACCGTCTTCACAGCGGCTGCCCGGTTTTAATTCCCAACTTTTCAGATCATATATCAAATCCGGGTTTTTACTACTCCTTACTTTTTTCAGTTCTCCGTGTAAGTGCAATACCCGGCTGCTACCCGCTCTTTCGTGTAAATCGTCTATATTTTGAGTGATGATTTGGAGATCGAAATATTTTTCCAGTTCTGCCAGTCCGGTATGTCCTTTGTTCGGTTGGGCTGCATATAGCTGTTTTCTTCTTTCATTGTAAAAGTGATTTACCAACTCCGGATTCCTTTCTAAGGCTTCCGGAGTACAAACTTCTTCGATCCGATAGTTTTCCCATAAACCGTCGCTGTCCCGGAAAGTTTTGATGCCACTTTCTGCGCTCATGCCGGCTCCGGTTAAAATGACCAATTTCATCCTAATCTTGTTTTTAAACACTACAAAATTAGTAAAAAGAAAAGATATTCCTAAGGAAAAAAGGAATTGGTATTCAGGATAACTTCTCTTGCTCTTTTACGTAAGATATTGGGAAAAAGAATCTTATGGGGAAGATTGTCCGGATCGGAGGCCTCGGATTTGTTGGGTCAGCTCTCTGAAAGAAGGTTTTGAGAAAGGAATAGAAGGTAAGCTATTTGTTTCCGCTTCGAAGAAATGAATTCGTTTCATCCTTTAGATAACAGGGGATTGTTAAAGGCATTAAGAAAAAATTAACCGAATTTTAATAAAAGAAAACTTTTGAGATGCTAAACCTTTTGGGTTAAAAAGAGTCATAGGAATGGTTTTTGTAGTGAAATTCTCGAAAGAGGCGATAATAAGTATAAAGAGTAAAATGAAAAATTTAATTTTAGTTGTTTTGTTTTTATTTCTGGCGATTCCTGGTTTTGCTGTTGTAGGACAGTTGGAGACGGTTAAAGGGAAAGTAATCGATGCCAAGACCAAGGAAGCCATGCAGTTTGTAAATGTAAGTGTAAGAAAAGAGGGTTCTACTGTACCTTTGACGGGAGCTGTAACAGACAATCAAGGTGTTTTCCAGTTGGGTAAATTGGAGCCGGGAACATATGTATTGAATATCTCTTTTATCGGTTATCGGACATTTGAAAAGAACTTTACCCTTGATTCTCCGGATCAGAATATAAATTTTCGGATTATTCCTTTAGAAGAAGATTCTCAGATGCTGGGGGAGGTAAAAGTGGTCGGACAGCGTTCACAGATGAAGTTTGAGATTGATAAAAAAGTATTTAATGTGGATGAGAATATTTCTTCTACCGGGGGAACGGCTAGTGATGTGCTGAGTAATATTCCTTCTGTGGATGTAGACAATGATGGAGAAGTTTCTCTGCGGGGAAGTACCAGTGTGACTGTATGGATTAATGGAAAGGCTTCCGGTTTGTCTGCCGATAACCGGGCTCAGATTTTAGAGCAAATGCCGGCTGAAAGCATTGAACGCATAGAAGTGATTACAAATCCCTCGGCTAAATATAGTCCGGAAGGTACCTCCGGCATTATCAATATTGTATTGAAGGAAAACCGGAAGGCTGGTTATTACGGCAGTTTACAGGCAGGTGTAGATACCCGGGGAGGATGGAATACGAGTGGGAATATAAATTATAATAGTGGAAAAATAGATGCTTATTTTAATTTAGGATACCGCAAAAGGATCTCGGACGGAGGCGGCATTTCAAACCGGACTAATCTGGATGAAGCGGGTAATCCGGTTTCTTATTTAAATCAGACATCCGATAATAATGGACATGGGGGGCCGGTTTTCTTGCGGGCGGGGGGTACTTATCATTTGACTACTCGGGATCATTTAAATCTGGCAGCATTTGGTATATTCGGTAATCGTAAACAGAAAGGATTGATCGATTATGAAAGTAATATCCCGGGTTCTTTTATAAGCAGTCTGAGAGCTTCCAATTCGGAGAATAAAATGCGTGGAGGAAATTTGGAGTTAGGATATAAACACGATTTCAGTAAAACCAGTAATCTCGATATAACAGCCTCCTGGAATCCTTGGAATATGGACGGGAGCAGCATTTATTCCCAATCTTCTCTTTATGAAGATGAACGGGAAGTTTTTTCTTACCAGAGGCAGAAGAGCGATGTTCGTTCAACTAGCTGGGAATTGCAGGCCGATTATGTGAATTCTTTTAGCGAAAACAATAAGTTGGAGGCCGGTTATAAAGGCACTTTTTCCCATCAGAATAGTCCTGTAAAGACTTATTCCGGAGAGACAGAAGAGGAAGCAAGTCCGGATGAAGCGCTCTTCAATCGTTTCTATTATGATCAGGATATTCAGGCTGCTTATGTCAATTATGCCGGTCGGTTCAATAAATTTGGCTTTCAGGCAGGTATCCGGGGAGAATATTCCCATACCAATACCAAATCGCTAGGGTTCGGTCAGGAAAAAGGAGATGTTCCTGCCTATAAAGAGGATTATTTCAGCCTTTTCCCGAGCGTATTTTTGTCCTACGAACTACCGGCAGGTCACGAACTGCAGGTAAATTATACCCGTAGGATTTCCCGGCCTTGGGGACATCAGTTGAACCCTTTTGTCAACATTACCGATTCTACCAATATTTCTTTTGGAAATCCTTATTTGGATCCGGAATTTTCCAACGCCTATGAAATCAATTATATTAAGAATTGGGAAAATCATACCTTATCCGTGTCTGCTTATTATCGCAATACCAATGATGTCATTCAGCGTATTCGTTATTTGGAAGGGGAGGTGATGAAGTCTACCTATGAGAATGTTTCCAAATCTCAATCTGCGGGAGCTGAATTTGTCGCTAAAAATAATTTTTCACGGATACTGGATTTGACGACTACGGTCAATCTCTATTACAATAAATTGGATGGCTTTTCTTACCTTCCTGCAGGAGCAGAAAAAGCGGTTACCGGTAAGACCAATGAGGATTTCTCCTGGAATGCCAAGATGATTGCTAATTTTTCGCTTCCGGCTTCTTTTTCTTTGCAATTGACAGGAAGCTATGATTCCAAGCAATTGATTGCTCAGGGGTATCGGAAAGCTAATTATCGTCTGGATGCCGGAGTCCGGAAGGCTTTTTGGGATCGTAAGCTGAGTGTAAGTGTGAGCGGACGGGATATTTTAGATTCCCGGAAATGGAAAACCGAAACCTCCGGGGATGGATTCCGGCAATATGCTGAAAACTGGCGCACCGGACGTACTGTTAATTTTACACTGACGTATAGTTTCGGAAATATGAAAGCTTCCCGGAATCGGAACCAGCAACAGCCACGGGAAAACAATAATATGATGAACCAGATGGAAGATAGTTTTTAAAAAACAGGCAGGGGCAATATATTTTTAGCTAAAAAGTAAGCTGACCAGGATACGGTCAGCTTACTTTTCGGATTTTAGGAAGGAATTTTTCTTTTAAACTTGTTGTTGCCAGCGTTTTAGGAGAGGAAAGAATTTTTTCATTTCTTCTATTGCTTCCTTTTTTGTATAGTTTGTATTATTTCCTTTATTGAATTCGTCTGTAAACTGAGCGCAATGTTCAATCATTTCCTCCATGGTGTAGTCTTGTGTGAAGTTACCATTTTGAAAACAATAACAACAATAATCTTCGTTTATACTTCCGTTTTCGTTTTTTCCGAATTGTTCCGAAGCCATCATGGGCATACCGCAACTTTGACAAAATTTTGTTTCCATAACTTTAGAAGTTCTATATTAACATTAATTAGGCATTGCAGGAAGGTAATAAGCTGAAATCAAGGGGGGCAAAATTATTAAATAAGGGGGCTTATTCTAAAATTTGAGTTCCTCTTTCTTGGGGTTTTCCAGTATATTTTATACTTCCAGCGTATTTATTCCACTTTTATCTGGCTCCTCAGACGTTTGGTATTGTAGATTTCACGGAAGCAAAGATAATTTTTTCTTTTCTGGAGAATTTGAGGGGAAATTCAATCGTTTATTAAATCATTTCTAAACGTTTTTTTTGTGTAGGAGCTGGGAAATAACGGTCTAGTTCTGTCAGATCTTCTTCTGTAAGCCGGATAGAGAGGCTTTTAAAATTTTCTTCTAAATGCTCTAAAGAAGAGGTTTGAGGGATCGCAAGGACATCCGGATGCCGGCAAATCCAAGCCAGGGCAATCTGGGAAGGTGTAGCGGAATGTTTGTCTGCAATTGCTTTCAAACCGCTGTGGTTGAGCAAGCGGCCTTGTTCGATGGGAGAATAGGCAATAAGAGGTAAATGATTTTTCTGGCACCAGGGAAGAAGGTCATATTCAATGCCCCTGCGGGTTAAATTATATAAAACTTCGTTGGCCCCGCAATTGTTCCCTTCCGGAAGAGCATAAATTTCTTCCATATCCGCTGTATCCATATTACTGACTCCCCATTGTTTTATCTTTCCTTCTTTTTGTAATTCTTGCAAAGCACAGATCGTTTCGTTTATAGGAATACGGCTCTTCCAATGCAAAAGGTAAAGATCCAGGTAATCTGTCTTTAGTCTTTTTAAGCTATTTTCACAGGCTATACGGGTCCCTCTGTGACTGGCATGAGAAGGGGCAATTTTGCTGATTAGAAATACTTTTTCTCTCAGCCCTTTGATCGCTTCTCCGACTAGTATTTCAGAACGGCCTTCTCCGTATATTTCTGCTGTATCGATGGCCGTCATACCCAGTTCAATCCCTTTTTGCAAAACTTTTAGTTCTTCGGCTTTTTTGAACGCATTTTCCCCCATATTCCAAGTGCCTTGACCCAATACGGGAACTGTTACCTGATTCCGGAAAATTATTTCTTTTTTCATCTGGATTTGGATAAGTTATAAATAAATCATAGTATCTCCTTTGTACGATCTTATGACGGATATTTTTAATGCTGATTTTACGGGATTTCAGCGGACGCAGTTTCAGGGAACTTAGGGGAAGGAAACGGAAGGGGGGTGTAAGCTTCCTTTCTCGTTAGGATTTGCTTATAAAATTAAGTTAAATTCAGGAAAAGTAAGGGAAATGCTTGACGGATAGCCGGGAGTTTACCGATCAAAATTGTATTTTTGCCGGGATTATTTTAAAGCAGAAAAGAGATGTTTCAAAATCCTGTCATCGCAACGGAAGAGAGGGATGGATTACCCAATCCTCAGCGAATATGGGCAGTTATGGCAGCTTCTTTAGCATTGGTTATGTCTGTGCTGGACGCAAACATCGTCAACATTGTTTTACCTACGCTTTCCCGGGAATTCGGAACCACTCCTTCTACTACAATATGGGTGATGAATGCATACCAATTGGCAATAACTGTTTCTTTGCTCTCTTTTTCTTCTTTAGGTGATATTTACGGTTATCGGCGGGTATTTCTTTCTGGAGTGGCTGTGTTTTGTGTAACTTCTTTGATTTGTGCACTTTCCCGTTCTTTTTGGATGTTGACGGTGGCCCGGGTTTTGCAAGGCTTTGGGGCAGCGGCTATTACCAGCGTCAATACGGCTCAGCTGCGGACCATATACCCCCGCAAGTATTTAGGGAGGGGGATGGGCATCAATGCTATGGTGGTTGCTGTTTCGGCTGTAGCCGGACCCTCTGTAGCCAGTGCTATACTTTCTTTAGGAAGCTGGCATTGGCTATTCGCCATCAATATCCCTTTAGGTTTACTGGCTTGGGGAATGGGGCAGCGGTTTTTACCCAAACGGGAAGAACGGCAGTATCGTAAATTCGATAAGATAAGTGCTGTTGCTAATGCGCTTACTTTTGGCTTGTTGATTTATTCCATGGAGGGGTTTGCTCATCATGAACGTACGGATTATCTTATCTTACAATTGGTTTTATTGGTGGTTGTGGGAGTATTTTATATCCGCCGGCAGTTAAAACAAGAAGCTCCTTTACTTCCTGTGGATTTGATGCGAATTCCTATTTTTGCCCTTTCGGTGGGAACTTCCATCTGTTCTTTTACGGCTCAGATGCTGGCATTGGTTTCATTGCCTTTTTTGTTGCAGAATATGTGGGGACGTAGTGAAGTAGCTACTGGATTACTGTTAACACCTTGGCCGGTTGCAACTCTCTTCACAGCCCCTTTAGCCGGTTATTTGGTGGAGAAGATTCATGCAGGTTTGTTGGGCTGTGTGGGCATGTTGGTCTTTGCAGCAGGATTGTATGCTCTCACGGCCTTACCTCCGGACCCTACGGATGCCGATATTATCTGGCGTATGTTTGTATGCGGGGCCGGATTCGGTTTGTTTCAGACACCTAATAACAGTACGATTATTTCTGCTGCTCCGGCAAACCGGAGTGGGGGAGCCAGCGGTATGATCGGAACGGCCCGTTTACTGGGGCAGACCTTGGGCGCTACCTTGGTAGCTCTTTTGTTCAATTTGACGAATGCTCAGCCACATACGTTTGCCAGTTTGTTTGTAGGAATCGGATTTGCTGCTGTAGCGGCTGTCGTCAGCTGTCTGCGTTTGTCGCAACAGATGCCTTTAAAGAGGCGTGAACCTTGAAAATGAATCTGGTAGCGTAAAGGAGAAGTGATATACCGGACTAAATGTGATTGGTTGGCTCAGTCAGGATGATTTTTTCGGTTGAAGCTCACAATTCCCTCAAGGGTTTACAAGAAAAACACTTCTCTGTTAAACTCCCCCGTTTTTAGCAATCCGAATCCTTAACAATCCGGACATTTAGCTTTATTTTCCCTCTTTTTAATGAATGGATATTTCATTTTATTTCGTTTTTATATAAAAAAGTTTCGTTTTTATTTTGAATTATTTCATTTTATTTCTTTCTTTGTGTCTGAAAATAAAATCTTCATCATAAATGAAACAGGACGATATAAGGAAATCATATGATGTAATCATAATTGGCGGGGGAGCTACTGGAGCTGGGGTGGCTAGGGATTGTTCCCGTAGGGGACTTCAGGTACTTTTGATAGAGAGGTTTGATATTTCTACGGGAGCGACGGGCCGGAATCATGGCTTGTTGCATAGCGGGGCCCGTTATGCTGTAACGGATCCGGAATCTGCCCGCGAGTGTATTGAGGAAAATAAGATACTCCGAAAAATAGCCAGCCATTGTGTAGAAGAAACGGACGGTTTATTTCTGAGTTTACCGGAAGATGATATTCAATACCAGGCTCTTTTTGTAAAGGCTTGCCGTGAGGCGGGAATCCGGGCCGATGTCATTGATCCCCGGGAGGCGCTTTTGTTAGAACCTTCTGCTAATTCCGGTATTATCGGGGCCGTGAGGGTTCCTGACGGTTCTGTGGATCCCTTCCGTCTGACCGCTTCCAATATTATGGATGCAAAAGATCATGGGGCGAAAGTGCTGACCTATCAGGAGGTAACAGAATTATTACGGGAGCAGGATCGCATTGTTGGAGTGAAGGTATGGGATCATAAAACAAAGGAAAAGACTACTTATTATGCTTCGGTTGTGGTAAATGCCGGAGGAATATGGGGACATAATATTGCCAATTTGGCGGGTATCACCATCAATATGTTGCCTGCCAAAGGGGCTTTGTTGATTTTTGGCCATCGTGTCAATAATATGGTGTTGAACCGTTGTCGTAAACCCGCAGATGCCGATATTCTGGTACCCGGAGATACGATTTCTCTGATTGGTACTACTTCTACACAGATCCCTTTTGAAGAAATTGATCATATGTTGGTGACGGCTAAAGAGGTGGATTTGCTTTTGCAGGAAGGTGAAAAATTATCACCTCAATTGGCGCAGACGCGGATTTTGAGGGCTTATGCCGGCGTACGGCCTTTGGTGGCTTCTGAGGACGATCCGAGTGGACGCACGGTGAGCCGCGGGATTGTTTTGCTGGATCATGCTGTCAGAGACGGATTGGAAGGTTTTATCACCATTACAGGCGGAAAGCTGATGACATACCGGTTAATGGCCGAATGGACAACCGATTTGATTTGTAAAAAATTGAATGTGAATGCCGTTTGTACGACAGCAACGGAAAAATTGCCTGGTTCCCGGGAGACAACGGAAGTAGTGGAGAAAAAGATGATCTCTGTCCCTTTAGCACAGCGGAATTCTACTATTTATCGTCATGGCGATCGGGCCGAAAAATTGTCAGATACATCTTCTTTAGATACCAGTTTGGTTTGTGAATGTGAAGAAGTCTCTGTGGGAGAAGTGAAATATGCCTTGAATGAACTGGATGTCAATAATTTGGTAGATCTAAGGAGACGTACGCGTGTGGGGATGGGAACCTGTCAGGGAGAATTATGTGCCTGCCGGGCTGCCGGATTGATGAGTAGTATGCATAAATATTGTACGCGCAGGGCAAAAGAGGATTTGGCTTCTTTCCTGAATGAGAGGTGGAAGGGAATGGCTCCTATTGCCTGGGGAGATACTTTACGTGAAAATGAATATATCGCTTGGGTATACGAAGGGGTATGTGGTTTAACATTAGCTCAAAAACAAGAAGAGTAATATGAAATTCGATACGATTATTGTCGGCGGGGGCTTAGCCGGACTGCTTTGTGGTATACGATTGTCTAAAGAAGGGCAAAGATGCGTAGTTATCTCTGCCGGCCAAAGTGCATTGCATTTTTCTTCCGGTTCTTTCGATCTGTTGAATGCTTTACCCGACGGTACTCCCGTCCGAAATCCTTTAGCGGGAGTGGAGGAATTAATCCGCCAACAGCCCTTGCATCCCTATGCTAAATTGGGGAAAGAAAAATTTGGCGAACTGGCCGTTCTTGCCCGGGAGTTGTTGCTGGAAGCCGGCATAGCTGTAAAGGGGGAGGAGAAAGCAAATCACTATCGGGTGACTCCTATGGGTAATTTGAAACCCACTTGGCTGACATTGAAAGATCTGTTGGCTTGTGAAAGCGATTCCCACCTGCCTTGGAAGAAGATAGCCATATTTAATGTCCTCGGATTTTTGGATTTTTATACACAATTTATTGCCGATGAATTCCGAAAAATGGGAACTGAAAGCAGTATTCATTCCTTTAATTTTCCGGTTTTGGAATGTATACGGAAAAATCCGACAGAAATGAGATCCACCAATATTGCGCGGCTTTTTGATAAGCAGGAGAATCTGGAGGAACTGATTCGTTTGCTGAAAACGGAAAGCGGGGAGGCAGAAGCTATTATATTGCCTGCAATTGTGGGCTTGGGAAAGGATGATGTAGTGGAACAACTGCAGGAGAAAGTCGGAAAAACGATCTGTTTGTTGCCGACTTTGCCGCCTTCCGTCCCGGGCATACATACCCAGCAGCAATTGCGGAAGTATTTCCAGCACCTTGGAGGGGTGTATATGCTGGGAGATACGGTGCTTCGGGCAGAGAAAGAAGGAAGAAAAGTGGTGCGGGTGTATTCCTATAACCATGGAGATATTCCTTTCGTGGGAAAAAATGTCGTATTGGCAACAGGAAGTTTTTTTAGTCAGGGATTGATCGCAACTTCTGAAAGAATATATGAACCTGTTTTTGATCTGGATGTTTCGTTTTCGAAAGATCGGGAACAATGGTATAACTTGGATTTGTTTGCGGCTCAGCCTTATCAGACTTTTGGGGTGAAAACAGATGACAGCTTCCGGGCGATGTATCGGGGGCAAGCTTTTGAGAATTTATATGTGGCCGGAGCAGTGTTGGAAGGTTTTAATGCGATGAAGGAAGGTTGTGGTGCCGGGGTTTCGGTTTTGAGTGCGTTGTCTGTAGCAGAACGAATTTTAAGTAAATAAGAAAGTCATGAATCTTCAACAACATAATATCAGCGATAATAATTTTGAACAGTGTATCAAATGTACCGTTTGTACGGTGTATTGTCCGGTAGCTGCTGTGAATCCGGATTATCCCGGGCCCAAGCAAGCGGGCCCGGACGGAGAACGGCTTCGCTTGAAGCGACCTGATTTTTACGATGAGGCTCTGAAGTATTGTATCAATTGTAAACGTTGCGAAGTGGCTTGTCCCTCCAATGTCCGTATTGGGGATATTATTCAGATGGCCCGCATCAAATATAGTAAGAAAAAGCCGAAAGTCCGGGATTTTATACTGGCTAATACGGATTTGGTAGGAACTTTATCGACTCCTTTTGCCCCTGTTGTGAATGCTACTTTGGGGTTAAAGCCGGTAAAGGCGATTCTGGACGGGGTAATGCAGATTGACCACAGGCGTACTTTTCCTAAATATGCTTTCGGAACATTTGAAAGCTGGTATAAAAAACAAGCAGAAAAGCAGGCCCGTTTCCCGCAACAAGTGAGCTATTTTCACGGTTGCTATGTGAATTATAATAATCCTCCCTTAGGAAAAGATTTGGTGAAAGTCATGAATGCCATGGGGATAGGCGTACAATTATTGAAAAAAGAAAAATGCTGTGGAGTCGCTTTAATTTCCAATGGATTTATTCATCAGGCGCAAAAACAGGCAGCGCAAAATATCAGTTCTATCCGGGAGTCTGTAATAGATAAACAGATACCCGTCATCGCTACTTCCTCTACCTGTGCCTTTACTATCCGGGACGAGTATCCGCATTTGTTGGGTATTCAGAATGCAGATGTACGGGATCATATCGAGCTAGCTACACGTTATATTTATCGCCTGTTAAGTCAGAAAGAAATCAAACTGAATTTCAAAAAAAATACAAAGATAAAAGTTGCTTATCACACTCCTTGTCATTTGGAAAAATTAGGCTGGGCCTATTATTCTATAGAACTTTTGAAATTGATACCGAATATCGAATTGACTGTTTTGGATTCCCAGTGTTGCGGTATTGCCGGAACCTATGGTTTTAAAAAAGAAAATTATAAAACGTCCCAGAATATCGGAGAATCTTTGTTTAAACAGATCGAAGCTTGTGATATCGATTATGTGGTAACAGATTGTGAGACTTGTAAATGGCAAATTGAAATGTCTACCTCTAAACCCTGTGAACATCCCATTTCTATTCTTGCAAAAGCATTGGAACATAGAGAATAGAGATTTCGAATGCTTCTTTTTTCAAAAAATAATCGTAAAAAAAACAGCGATTTATTTTTGAAGTGAAATATTTTAATTTAAATTTGTTTCGATTAAGAAAGTAATGCTCTTCGAAACGAAATGTAAAAAACGGAAACGTTTTAGGTCTGAAATGCGTACTTAATTTTAGTTTATTTTAGGTAATGATCATATAATTTTCCATGCTATGAAACAATATATTTTATCATTAGATCAGGGAACCAGTAGCTCTCGGGCAATCGTGTTTGATGAGAAAGGAGAAATCTGCTCGGTTGCCCAGAAAGAATTTCGTCAACAATTTCCTCATTCCGGATGGGTAGAGCATGATCCTCATGAAATCTGGTCTTCCCAAGCCTCTGTTATTGCAGAGGCAATAGCTAGTATTGATATTAATGGGTTGAATATTGCAGGTATTGGGATTACCAATCAGCGGGAAACGACGATTGTGTGGGATAGGGAAACAGAGGAGCCGATTTACAATGCAATTGTTTGGCAGGACAGAAGGACTTCAGCTTATTGTGATAGTTTGAAAGCGGAAGGGAAAACTGATTTTATCCGGGAGAAGACTGGTTTGATCATTGATGCCTATTTCAGCGCTACGAAAGTCAAATGGATTTTGGACAATGTACCGGGAGCCCGGGAGAGAGCTGAAAAGGGAAAGTTACTTTTCGGAACGGTAGATACATGGTTGATCTGGCGCTTGACCCGGGGAGAAGTTCATGTGACGGATGTAACAAATGCTTCCCGTACGATGTTGTTTAATATACATACCTTGCAGTGGGATGAGGAGTTACTGAAGTTGTTTGATATTCCGTTGTCTATGATGCCTGAAGTCAAATCTTCCAGTGAAATATACGGGCATACTAAAACTACTTTATTTGCACACAAAGTGCCCATTGCCGGTATTGCCGGAGATCAGCAGGCTGCCTTATTCGGGCAGATGTGTATAGAACCCGGAATGGTTAAGAATACGTATGGGACAGGCTGTTTTTTATTGATGAATAGCGGTGAAAAGCCGATTGTTTCTGAAAATAATCTGATCACGACAATTGCCTGGAAAATTGGTAATAAGGTGAATTACGCCCTGGAGGGAAGTATTTTTGTCGGAGGATCTGTGGTACAATGGTTGCGGGATGGATTGAAGGTCATCAGCTCTTCTGCTGAAGTCGAAGCTCTTGCTGCGAGTGTTCCGGATACCAATGGGGTTTATTTTGTTCCGGCCCTGACAGGTTTGGCTGCTCCCTGGTGGGACCAGTATGCCAGAGGGGCTATTTCCGGTATTAGCCGGGGAACGACAGCTGCTCATATTGCCCGGGCTGCCTTGGAAGGTATTGCTTTTCAAACCATGGATATTGTGAATGCTATGGTCAAAGATTCCGGTTTGCCGTTGAAAGAACTGAAGGTAGATGGAGGTGCAGCTTGCAATAATTTACTGATGCAGTTTCAGGCGGATATACTGAACACTCCTGTTATCCGTCCTCAGGTGATTGAAACTACCGCTTTGGGGGCTGCTTATCTGGCAGGGTTAGCGGTCGGATATTGGTCCAGCATAGAAGATATTAAAAAGCAGTGGAAAATGGATAGACGTTTTGATCCCTCCGGGAAAGCGGAAGATATCGAACGGGCTAAGAATGGCTGGAATAATGCTGTTCGCCGGGTATTGAATAATTATTGATTTAATTTTTAGAATATGGAAACCTCCTTATTTACAAAATGCCTTTTTGAATTTATCGGAACAGCTATTCTGATTCTTTTGGGAGATGGTGTAGTTGCTTCTAATATTCTGAAAGGGTCGAAAGGATACAACGGCGGTTGGGTCGTTGTGACGATGGCTTGGGGATTTGCTGTGATGTGCGGCGTATTTATTGCCGGGCCTTATTCCGGTGCTCATTTGAATCCTGCCGTTTCTATCGGACTGGCATTAGCTGGTGCGTTCTCTTGGACGTACGTGCCCGGCTATATTGCAGCACAGTTGCTAGGGGGCTTTGTCGGTGCCGTACTGGTCTACCTGTTTTACAAGGATCATTATGATGCCACCGAAGATCCGGATTTAAAACTGGCTACTTTTTGTACCATGCCTGCTATCATGAATAAACCGCGGAACTTTTTTTGTGAAACGGTGGGTGCTTTTTTGTTGGTATTTGTCCTTCTAATGCTGGCTGTACGGGAAAATGCACCGGAGATAGGATTGGGCACATTAGGTGCTTTTCCGGTTACCTTTCTGATTATGGCCATCGGAATGTCGTTGGGAGGAGCTACCGGCTACGCCATTAACCCTGCCCGGGATTTGCCACCCCGCATCGCTCATTATCTGTTGCCTATTAAAGGCAAAGGTACAAGTGGCTGGGGATATAGCTGGGTACCGGTTTTTGGGCCGATTGTCGGAGCTGGAGTGGCTGCTTGTATCTATTTGTGCATATTTTAAAAAAAAAGCTGTCTAATTATAGTAAGTTTTGTAACTATTTGAGAGAAATTTACGAATTATCATTAAATTAATTAAAAACCAAAATTTATGAAAACGTTTGTAAGAATTCAATGTGTTTTGACGATGACTTTAACGTTCGTCTTGGCTTCCCTCATGTTTGTAGAAGCCCAAACTTTTACCTTTAAACCGATTAAAGGTTTTTCGGATGAGGTAAATGATAAACTGGAAGCGTTTTTTGATTCAACTGTTCCGATGAAAACACGTAAAGTCGCTGTATTTGATTGTGACGGAACGCTTTTTGGACAGGTTCCTTATTATTTGGCAGACGAAGCATTGTATGATTTTGCTCAGAAAAATTATGCTGGTAAAACCGACAAGAAATCCAAAGAAAAGATGAAAATCGTAGATCAATTGTTGCATGGGAATAATGTAGGAGTTGATTTTGTTCAGAACCGGGTGAGATTTTTGTCTGGTTTGACGGCGGAAGAAATTCAGGAGATTGGGAATAATATGTTTCAGGAAAAATATCAGAATAAAATGTATCCTGAAATGAAACAGTTGTTAGCGAATCTGAAAGATTACGATTTTGAAATCTGGATTGTTTCCGCTTCTCCGGAATTGTTGTATCAAAGATTTTGTGCTGAGCAACTGGGAATTCCTGAAGACCGTATTCTTGGTGTAAAGTCGCTGGTAACTGCTGATGGTATTGTAACAGACCAATTGGTATATCCGGTATCTCAGGATAATGGTAAAGCAGAAGTCGTGAATACTTTTATCAAGGCAAAACCTTTATTTACAGGTGGTAACAGCCGTGGAGATATGGAGATGATGAATACTTCCGTCGGGCTGAAATTGATCGTAAATCCGGATGATCAGAAAATTGAGAAGGAAATGGATAACAAGACCGTAAAACAATATTGGGAAAATGACCCGAGAGCCATTACGGTATATAGCAACGACGTTCCGGAAGGGAATTACAAATACGTAACCGGTGAATGGGGCGTAAAGAAAAATGCAACCAATGCAAAAGAGGATAAAGCGGTGATAGGATACTGATTTCTACAAGGGTAATACTGTGAAAAAATTAGGAATTGTATCCGCAATGTTATTGTCTGCGACATTAACATTCGGGCAGGCTTTGCCTGAAAAATTGCAGGGCTCTTTTAATGGTCGCGTCTATTTTGATGGTTCGGCATTCTTTAAAGATAAAACTCATCTGGGAAGTGGTGCTACTATCAGTGACATCCGTTTGGGAGTCAGCGGTAAATATGAAAAGTTTGTGGGTAAAATCGATATCGGTTTTGCCAAGAAGACTGTTTCGCTGAAAGATGTGTTCATTGAATATGATTTTAAGAAAAACTCTTATGTAAGGCTGGGACATTTTGCAGAACCTTTCGGTTTGGATTATATGGAAAGTTCCGGTAATATCCGTTTTATCAATGCCGGTTGTGTGACTGAGGCTTTTGCTCCGGGACGTAAACTGGGTTTGGAATACATCGGTTGGTCGAAGAATTTCTGGTATGCCGGAGGTATTTTCGGAGATACGCATTTCGATCAGAAATTGGATTATAAAGGAAATGACGGTTATGCTTTTACCGGTCGTTTTGTATATAATCCGTTTAAAAAAGAAGGACAGATCCTGCATGTAGGGGTTGCAGCAACCTTTCGGACGCCAGATGCTAATAAAGACGGTTCGGCTTCCCGTTCGATTACTTACGGAGCTAATGTCGGGAGCATGGTGAATTCTACTAAGTTTGTAAATGCAGTAGTAACCGATGCGAATAACTCTGTAAAAGTAGCTGGGGAATTGATAGGTGCGTTGGGACATTTTAGTTTGCAAAGTGAGTATTTTTACGCACAGGTAGACCGGAAAGATAATCTGGAGAAGTACAAAGCCTGGGGGGCTTATGGGCAAGTGGGGTTTATTGCTATCGGAAGCGGTTATGAATATGCTACTTCTTGGGCTCGTCTGGAATTACCGAAACCCGGCACGCTGGAATTTGCCGTCCGTTATTCTTGTCTGGATCTGAATAATTCTGATTCAGCTATTTATGGAGGCGAACAGCAACAACTTACTTTGGGATGTAACTATTACTGGAAGAAGTTTATCCGCCTGCGTTTGAATTACAATTATGTACATTTGGATAAGCATGCTTTGAATGGAAAAGAAGATTTTAATTTTCTTTCTGCCAGAGTACAGGTATTTTTTAATTAGTAAGTATTGCTAATAATTGTTGTACGAAATGAGATGTCTGGGAAATCGGACATCTCATTTTTAGTTTTCCACTCTCTGCTGTATTTTTTTGTTGAGAAGTTATATGCTGAAACGGAAAGATAACTTTACCCCTTCTGTCAACTTCCTGTTTTTAGAGGCAGCGGTTTGTAAAGAGAGGGAATAAATAGTTTGACCAAGAATAGGGGTTCTACTGGAATTTCTTATATGGAATCTTGGGTTTTATGGAGTTGGGGAGCGATAGTGATTTCTATTCCTCTTTCTTCCAAGTCTTTGACAATGAGGGGCGACACTTTGTCGTCCGTAATGATCTGATCGATTGCTTCCAAACCGCATATTTTTCCGAAACCTCTGCGACCGAACTTGGAGGAATCTGTCAGGACGATGGTTTTCTGGGCCGCCTGTATCATAGCCCGGTTCAGACTGGCTTCCAATAAATTAGTAGTGGTTAGGCCGTAAGTGGGGTCGATGCCATCCACTCCGATAAAAAGTTTACTGCAGGAAAAATTCTCCAACATTTTTACAGCATATTCACTGACTACAGAAACAGAACTATTGCGCACCAATCCTCCCAATTGTATGATGTCTATGTTATGCTGGCGGGCCAGGATGGAAGTGACATTAATAGAAGAGGTAATGACTGTTAAATGATCGCTGGGTCTGATTTCCCGGGCCAAAAAAAACATAGTCGTTCCAGAAGCGATGATAATTGAATCGTCAGGGATAATGAGGGAAGCGGCGGCTTTGCCAATGGCTTGTTTTTCCTCTGGATTTAATTTTTCTTTTTCACTGACATTTCTGTCGTTGATGTAAGGATTAATCAAAATTGCACTTCCGTGAGTACGGTAAAGCATTTTCTTTTCTTCCAGTAAGGTCAGATCCTTTCGAATCGTAACCGATGATACTTTCAGTATTTCTGCCAGATCCGAGACCAGAATAGAACCTCTTTGTTTGAGAAGTTCAAGTATGGTATTATGTCGTTCTGCTAGTGTCATGCTAATAATATCTCTTAGACCGGTACAAAGATACGGATTATTTTTGAGGTATAAGGAAAATTCCGGAAGAATGATACGGGTTTTGAAACGAAATACAGAAAGATAACTTTTGAAATTTTGATGCGTATAAAACGATAAATCAGATGTAATAAAAGTTTTGATTTATGAGGTGTAAAAAAGGGGAAACAAAATTTTGAAAGAGGAATGAAACGAAATGAATTAATAAAACAGATTTCCGATACAACTAAGACTTGGGATGTTGTGATTGTCGGCGGGGGCGCAACAGGTCTTGGATGTGCTGTGGATGCCGCGACAAGAGGCTATAGCGTTGCTCTGTTTGAATGGGAAGATTTCGCTAAAGCTACTTCCAGTAGAAGTACAAAATTGGTACATGGCGGAGTTCGTTATTTGGCACAGGGAGATGTCCCTTTGGTACTGGAAGCGCTTCATGAAAGAGGTTTATTGAAAAAGAATGCTCCGCATTTGGTAAAAGACCAGTGTTTTTTGATTCCGAATTATCGTCATTGGGATAATTTTTTATATACTGTTGGACTTACTGTTTATGATATTTTAGCCGGACGTTTGAGTTTCGGACGTTCCAAATATATTTCTTCCAAGAAAACGGTGGAGTATTTGCCGATAGTCCAGGAAAAGGGGTTGAAAGGAGGGGTAGTGTACCATGACGGTCAATTTGACGATTCGCGTTTGGCCATCAATTTGGCACAGTCTTGTGTGGAAAAAGGGGGATGTCCCCTCAACCGGATGCAGGTGGTCGGGATATTGCACAATGCCGCAGGTGTGGCCGCCGGAGTAAAAGTCAAAGATTTACTGTCGGGACAGTTGTATGAGGTGAAAGCCAAAGCTGTCATCAACGCGACGGGAATTTTTGTCGATAGCATAATGGAAATGGACGTTCCTACGCATGAACATATGGTAAAGCCCAGTCAGGGGGTACATCTGGTATTGGATCGGTCTTTTTTACAAAGTGATTATGCCATTATGATTCCGAAAACGGATGACGGACGGGTCCTTTTTGCAGTGCCCTGGCATGATAAAGTGGTGGTCGGTACAACCGATACCGTAAGGGAAAAACCCGAATTAGAACCGCAGGCTTTGGAAAAAGAAATCGAATTTATATTGAATACTGCTGGACGGTATATGAAACGTAAACCGGAAAGAAAGGATGTCTTTTCGGTTTTTGCCGGTCTGCGTCCCTTGGCTGCTCCTAAAAAAGAAGGGAAAAGTACAAAGGAGATTTCCCGTAGCCACAAAATTTTTGTTTCCAGAAATAAAATGGTGACGATTACAGGAGGTAAATGGACGACCTATCGGAAAATGGCCGAAGATACTATTGACAAGGCTATTGATTTAGGATTACTGGAGAAACGAAAATGTGTAACGAAAGATTTTAAAATTCATGGCTATCAACTGAATCCCGATTTAAAGGATCATTTGTATATTTATGGATCTGACATACCGGCGCTTAAGGCTTTAATGGCCTCTGATCAGGCAATGGCTGAAAAATTGCATCCGAAATATAATTATACCGTAGCAGAGGTAGTCTGGGCCATCCGGGAAGAAATGGCTTTAACCGTAGAGGATATTCTGGCTCGTCGGGTACGTTTGTTATTTCTGGATGCCCGTGTTGCCGTAGAGATTGCCCCTGAAGTAGCCCGGATCATAGCCCAGGAACTGGGATATAACCAAGCATGGATAGAGGAACAGGTCAGAGAATTTACAGCTCTTTCCAAACACTATATATTGGAATAAGGAAAGATTCAAATTAAAAGTGAAAATCTTCGGGTGATTTTTATAAAACTCCTTCTATCTCTAAGAGTTTTATTTTTATGTCTAACCCACCTGTATAACCGACCAGTTTTTTCCCACTTCCGACTACCCGGTGGCAGGGGATGAAGATAGGCAGGGGATTTTGTCCATTGGTTCTGCCGACAGCCCGGCAGGCTTTCGGATTACCACTAAGGGCTGCTATTTCTCCGTAGGTAGTGATTTCTCCATAAGGGATATTCTGGAGTAATTTCCAAACTTTTAATTGGAAGGCTGTCCCTTGGAGGAAAAGAGGTAAACTGAATTTTTGCAGGCGTCTTTCGAAATAAGCCTCTAATTGAGCTTTTGCCTCCCGGAGTAAAGGCGTTTCTATTCTTTCCGGTTGCTGAGGTACGAAAGCGATACGATCGCCTACCCACAGGCGGGTTAATTGTCCGTCCGTTTCTTGTATACCATAACGGCTGATGGCTCCTTCATAAAAATAAATCGCTTGCATAAGTTTTATTTTTTCGAAAGATAGAAAAAAGAAAGTTGACTTAAAAGTTTTGATTGTTTATTCTGTTTAGGCGGAAAGAAAACTTTTAAGGGGGGTGGAAAAGTGTATAATATCGGAATATTCGGTATTTTTGTTTCGATTTTGAAAAAGAAAGGAGAGATCAGGGAGAATTTTTATGATAAAAATTTCTCCTTTCTTTTTCGTTCAGGCTTTCTGTCTATTTATAAAAACTAAGAGAGGAATGAGCATAGATAAAGAGGCTTTTTATGAAGATGTATACAGTATTGTCCGGCAAATTCCGTTTGGCAGGGTGTGTACCTACGGTTGGATTGCGAGATTGATCGGACAGCCTCAATGTGCCCGCCGGGTAGGGAAAGCATTGGCTGAAGTTCCGCCTGTGTTGCAACTTCCCTGCCACCGGGTAGTGGATAGTGGAGGACGTATCGTGCCGCATTGGCCGGAACAACGTGAGCTGTTGAAACGGGAAGGGGTTCGTTTTAAAAAAAATGGTTGTGTGGACCTTCGGAACTATTTATGGGAGGTAGAGATTCCGTAGAATACGGTATTTCCCCTTTTCGGCTTAATTTTGTTTACCTCCGCTTGGTTTATCTTTGCGTTTATGTTCTGGAATTTTTGAACCTTTAGATTTTTATCCTTTTTCCTGTTTGGGGCTTTTTAAGATAATGTGTTCCAGCAGGAGTACAAAGATTACGCCCATTACAAATCCGTTTCCTACGATAGGCCGGATAAAAGCAGGGATTCGGTCCATCACTTCGTGCGGAACAAATGCCAGCATCAAAGCGACCATAAGCGGAAATCCGATAATGATACCGCTATTGAAATCGGACACCGCTTTGCTGCGGGAAAGCATTTGCAGTCCGGCAGAAAGCTGTGAGGACATTAAATAAAGTAATACGCTTCCCATAACGACTCCGGGGATGCAGTTCAATATTTGGATAAAACCGGGAAAGAAAGCACAAATGACGAGACCTAAGCCGGCAGGAATAAGGGTATAACGGGAAGCACAGCCGGTTGCGGCGATAATACCAGGGCTCATGGAGTAATCCACCGGTCCGATAATGCCGCAGATTCCTGACAATATATTCGATAATCCGATAAATCCGACTCCCCGGGTCGTTCGTTTTTCCATTTTGTCTGCTCCGATCATCTGGCCTACGGCTTGTATGGAACCCAGTTCATTCACGATTAAGGCGATAAAGCAAAAGAAGAAAGAAAGAATAACTCCTCCGTCGAAATGCAGGGGCCAAAGCCAGAAATGAGTTTCTGCAGCAGGAAGGGGGATGAGGGAAGGAAGAAGCGGAAATCCTTCTATGCTGTAATAAATAAAGCTGCCTGCCAGGATGCCGCAAAGGACGACAGTCGATTTCCAGATGCCCCGGAGTAAACGGTTGGCGAGGATCATGCCAAAAGCCAGTAAAAGGGCAAAAAATAATTGAAAGGAGGCTGAACCTGTATTTGTAAAGATCAATTGGAGAATGACCGGCGCTAGGGTGAAAGCAATCAGACAAAGGATTACAATAATGATACGGGGAGTGAAAATGGCTTGCAGATGGGAGAGAAGTCCGCAAAAAGCTAAAAGGGCTACAAAAATTCCACATACGAAAATAGCGGTGTAAATGGCTGCTGTGCCCACGGAAATAGCAGCTAAAATTCCGATGAGCAGTACAGATGCCGGCCCGATAATAATCGGAAGCCGATGTCCCCAGAGAACTTGGGCCGTCATGGCAATACCCATTACGCCGAACAATTTTTGCATATAGAAAATTTGTCCGCTGGCATCAGTCGAATGTAATTGAGCGACAATAATGCCCATAATGACTACACAGGGAATCGAGACAATCCACCACTGTAGCCCATACATAAACATCGGGAAAATACCGGGTTTATCGTTTAGATTGTATTTCATTTTACTGTATTTTTCAGCAGGTAAACTTACAATATAAAAATGGGAGAATCAATAAGCCTGAAAAAGGAAAGTTAATTAAAAGGGATGAAAATATTTTCTTGCTTTCCCCTTAAACTTTTTACGCATTCAAATGAATTTAATTTTATCTTTGTTTGGTGGATGTGTTTTTATAAAAGAAAAAGGATATGAAAAAAGTAATATTTGTTTTGTTATTCGCTGCGATAAGTGGAATGACCTTTGCCCAGAAAGCGGAAACTTTGGTAAAAACGGGAATGACTGTGCCGGATTTTGAAGTAAAAATGTTTGACGGACAGACGGTACAGATGAAGGATTTGAGAGGAAAAGTTGTGTTATTGAATTTCTGGGCGACTTGGTGTCCTGATTGTATACGTGAATTGGCTCGTGTACAAACCGGCATTATCGATCGTTTTCAAGGAAAAGATTTTGTTTTTTTACCCATCTCCCGTCAGGACAGTTATGAAAAAATCAAAGCTTTTCGCGAGAAAAGAGGACATACTTTTCCTATGGGAATGGATCCGGACCGGAAAATTTATGCTCAGTTTGCTACAGCTATTATTCCCCGGAATTTCATCATAGACCGGGATGGAAAGATTCTTTATGCGGGAGAAGGAGATGATGAGACGTCTTTTCAAAAACTGATTTTAGAAATAGAAAAGGCGTTAAAAACGCCGGCTTCCTTGAAGTCAGAATAAGCGGAAACACCGGTTTGAAGGTCAAGACGTAAGGAAAATTACCGGAATAGAGCATCTGTCCGAAAGTAAAACTTTGTTTTTGAGAAGACAGCGTTTCGGGTAGAAATAAACTGACACGAGACAGATGGGGGGACGGAAGCTTAAAAGGCATTTTAAACTAGTTTCGAAGCAATACTCAAACACATAAACCGGACAAACTCCTTGCAAGTTTGCCCGGTTTTTTTAGTTATTTCGGGAATATCCCTGCTTTACCTCCGTTTTTTACTGGAGTTCTGCCAGTTGAGTTTCGATAGCTTTGATCTTAGCTTCTGCATCCGATTGTTTCTTACGTTCGTTAGCAACGACCTGTGCCGGAGCGCCGTTGACAAAACGTTCATTGCTGAGTTTAGCGATCACAGATTTTAAAAAGCCTTGGGTATACTTCAGTTCTTCTTGTAATTTTGCTTTTAGTTCCGCTGTATCTACCTGGCTTGTCGCGGGAATAAAGTATTCTACGGTATCGACAATAAAGCTCCAGGCTCCCTTTAAGGGTTCTGCTATTATTTCCGCATCGCTGATATTTCCCATTTTACAAATAATACTTTCGAAAGCAGCTGGATAACGGTTGTTTTGCTTTATTTTCAACTCCAAACTATCTTTGAAAGCTATATTGTTTTGCTTGCGGACATTCCGGATTCCGACGATGATGTCTTTTACATATTCAAAATCGCTTAGTAAGGGGGCATCGTATTTTGTATCCGCAGGGAGGAGAGAAACCATAATACTTTCGCCCGCTTGTCTTTCCCGCAGGTTTTGCCAGATTTCTTCCGTGATAAAGGGCATAAAGGGATGTAATAACTGCAGCAATTCTTCGAACAAGCGGATCGTCTTTTCGTACGTTTGCCGGTCAATCGGTTGTGCATAACCGGGTTTAATGATTTCCAGCAACCAGGAGGAGAATTCATCCCGGAATCCGGTATAAATGGTCATCAACGCTTCGGAGATCCGGTATTGTTCAAATTGGGTGTTCAGGGTTTCCTTGAGTTTGTGTAAAGTATTTTCAAACCATTCTAAAGCCAATTTGGAATGAAGAGGTTGCGCTATTTCGGCTGTATCCCACGATTTTACTAAACGGAATGCATTCCAGATTTTAGTCGTAAAATTACGTCCTTGTTCGGGTAAACTTTCGTCAAATAGCAAATCTCCTCCGGCGGGTGAACAAAGCAGCATACCTACCCGAACGCCGTCGGCTCCGTATTTATCGATTAATTCCAGCGGGTCCGGAGAATTGCCCAGAGATTTTGACATCTTCCGATGTAATTTATCCCGTACGATTCCCGTCAGGTAAACATTTGTAAAAGGTTTCTGTTTCCGGTATTCATAGCCGGCAATAATCATACGGGCAATCCAGAAGAATAGAATATCCGGGCCGGAAACCAAATCATTGGTTGGGTAATAATAGTTAATATCGGCGTTATCCGGGTGATTGATTCCGTCGAAAACGGAGATCGGCCATAACCAGGAAGAAAACCAAGTGTCCAGGCAATCTTCATCCTGATGCAACTGATCGGCGGTTAGGTCTTTCCCGAATTTTTCTTTTACCTGTTTAAGGGCTTCCTCGGGGGTTTCCGCTACCACATAATCCTGACCTCCCGGCAAGTAATAAACCGGAATCCGGTGTCCCCACCAGAGTTGCCGGCTAATACACCAATCTTTTACGTTCTCCATCCAGTAGCGATAGGTATTTTTATATTTTGCCGGTATGAGAATTACTTCGTCGTTCATGACAGCTTCCAGAGCCGGTTGTGCCAATGCTTTCATTTTTACAAACCACTGCATGGATAGCTTTGGCTCGATGACAACATGGGTGCGCTCGGAATAGCCTACTTTATTGTCGTAGTCCTCGATTTTTACCAGATTCCCTGCTTTTTCCAATTCCGGAATGATTTCTTTCCGCACTTCAAAGCGGTCGTGTCCGATAAAAAATTGAGCGGCTTCGCTCATCGTTCCATCATCGTTAAAAATATCGATAGTCTCCAGTTGATGTTTATATCCGATTTCGTAGTCGTTAATGTCGTGAGCCGGCGTAATTTTCAATGCTCCGGTTCCGAATTCCATATCTACATATTCATCCTGAATAATCGGAATTTCCCGGTTTACCAGCGGTACAATACATCTCTTCCCGGCCAGATGAGTGAAACGCGGATCGTTGGGATTTACGCATACGGCAGAGTCTCCTAATATGGTTTCCGGTCGGGTTGTCGCTATCGTAATATAATCTTCTTCACCGACGATTTTATATCTCAGATAATAGAGTTTACTCTTTTCCTCTTTGTAGATTACTTCTTCGTCGGAAATGGCGGTTTGGGCAGCCGGATCCCAGTTAACCATCCGTACTCCTTTATAAATATAACCTTTATTATAGAGATCGACAAAGACCTTGATAACGCTTTTAGAACGGGGTTCGTCCATTGTAAAACACGTTCGGTCCCAGTCGCAGGAAGCTCCCAGCCGTTTTAATTGTTGTAGGATAATGCCTCCGTATTTATGTGTCCATTCCCAGGCATATTTCAAAAATTCTTCCCGGCTGATATCCCGTTTGTTGATTCCTTCACTTTTCAGTTTTGCGACGACTTTGGCTTCCGTGGAAATGGAAGCGTGGTCTGTTCCGGGTACCCAGCAAGCATTTTTCCCTTGTAAACGGGCCCGGCGAATCAATGCGTCCTGAATGGTATTGTTCAGCATATGTCCCATGTGAAGTACTCCGGTGACGTTGGGAGGCGGGATGACGATGCAGTAAGGTTCTCTGCTGTTATCTACTTCCGAATGGAAAAATTTATGTTCCATCCAGTACTGATACCACTTCTCTTCGCTTTCTTTCGGATTGTAATTCGTCGCAATCATGGTGTGAATTTGAAAATTTGATAGTTAAAAATTAGAAAACAGAAAACGGGAAATGTATATCTTTCTTCGTTTTCAGATTTTCTCATTAAAAAAAGCTGCCTGAGCAGCCTTTTTTTATTCGTCGGATTTTTTGATTCTTCTTCCTTTTTTCTTTTGGGCTTCTAAGGCTGTTTCCAAGTCTGCTTTCTGCATACTTCCGTCGTAATCACAAATATATTTGTCAATGAGGATCCGGCCGCAATATTCACAGACGATGATTTTTTTACGGGAACGAATGTCTAATTGCCGTTGGGGAGGGATATTGTTGAAGCAACCTCCACATGCATCCCTGTCTACAGTTACTACAGCCAAGCCATTACGAGCATTCGCCCGGATACGTTTATATGCTGTCAATAGGCGTTCTTCTATATTTTGAGATAATTGTTCCGACTTTTTGATCAGGTCCTCTTCATCTTTATGAGTTTCGGCAATAATATCATCCAATTCCGCTTTTTTGGCCTCCAAGTCTGCTTTCTTTTCTTCGTATTGTTGGGAAGAAATTTCCAGTGCTTCCTCTTTTTCAGATTTCGTTTTCAGTGCTTCCCGGATTCGCTTTTGTTGCAATTCAATTTCCAGTTTTTGGAATTCAATTTCTTTGCTTAAAGCGTCGTATTCGCGGTTGTTCCGGACATTGTCCAGCTGGTCGCTATATTTTTTTATCAGCTCTTCTGATTTCGAAATTTCCAGTTTTTTCTGACTGACACTTTTTTCTGCTTCGCTGATTTCCGTTTTCAGATTTTCAAGGCGGGTTTCCAAACCGGCAAGCTCGTCTTCCAAATCCTGTACTTCCAAAGGAAGTTCACCTCTTAATGTACGGATTTTATCAATTTCTGTATCGATACGTTGTAATTCGTACAGGTGCTGCAATTTCTCTTCGATTGTCAATTCTTGCAGTTTTTCGTTGTTGTTTGCCATATATTATAAATAATTTATCGGATTTGTATTGATCTTAGAAAACTGAACCGCAAATTTAGATATTTTTTTTGTAACTAACTCATAAAAAATTTCTTTTGTATATTGTTCACTTTCATAATGCCCGATATCGGCTAAAATCATTCGGTTTTCTGTCATAAAAAAGTCGTGGTATTTAAAATCTCCCGAAATATATATGTCGGCAGCTGCCTGCATCGCTTTTTGGGAAAGAAAGGCTCCCGACCCTCCGCATACAGCTACTCTTTTTACTTCAGGTTTACAAATCGGGCTGTGACGGATAATACCACAGTGAAAAATACTTTTTACTCTTTGCAAAAATTCGTGGGTATTTACCGCTTGCTCTAATTCCCCGATGATTCCAAAACCGGTGACAGGATTCTGGTTTTCTAAAGGTATGATATTGCAAACCGGTTCTTCGTAGGGGTGAACTTCGTTTAAAAGGCGGACACAGGAAGAAAGCAGCTGTTCCGGGACTGTAATTTCCGTTTTAATTTCCGTTTCTGTATGTAATTCTCCCCGTTCGCCACAAAAAGGATGTGTATTTTCTCCGGGTAAAAAAGTGCCGGATCCTTGCGTATTGAAAGAACAATGGCTGTAATTTCCGATGGCTCCGGCTCCGGCATCCAGTAAAGCAGCCCTTACCCTCTCTGCTTCTTCCATAGGTGTATAAAAACAGAAGGTGTATAATTTACCTGCCGGTTGGAGAATTTCCCGCTCAATGAGTTCCAGTTTATCGGCCATTTTTCCGCTTACGCCGTTGATAACGGCGTCCATATTGGTATGAGCGGCGTAAATATTGATATCGTTTTTAATCGCTTTGATAAAACAGCGTTTGATCCAGTTGTCGGGGACCAGGTTCTTAAGGGCTTTGATGCTGAGTGGATGATGACTGATCACCAGGTTGTGATTACCGGCAATCGCTTCTTCTACTACATCTTCTGTCACATCGGTACAGAGGAGTACGGAAGATACTTCATTTTCCGGATGTCCGCAGATGAGTCCCGCATTGTCGTAATCTTCCTGAAGACTTAAGGGTGCGAACTCTTCAATTACTGAAGTCAGATCTTTTACTTGCATAGAGAATGTTTCGTAATACCAACTAATAGGGCTATAAAAGTAAAGTATATTTAGTTTTTTGCTGAAAGTTGTTCTTTGATTTGAATGAGTTCTTCTTTAATGGCTTTCAGGCGCTTGATTACTTCAAAATTCGCTTCTGTTTCAGCTTTGCTTTCGCTGAGCTTCAGCTGGGCCCCTTTAAGCGTCATTCCTTTTTCTTTGACCAGATGATAAATAAGATGGAAATTATCCACATCCGTTCGGGTGAATTGTCTGTTTCCCTTTTTATTTTTATGGGGATTTATGATGTCGAATTCCTTTTCCCAAAACCGGATCAGAGAAGTATTGACGTTAAACATTTTGGCAACTTCTCCGATAGAATAATATACTTTTAAGGTCGGTTTCTCTGAGTCCATCTGAAAATAGTATCTTTTATGGTGATTAAAGCTCCTGAAGATTAATCCATTGTCTGACCTGTGTTGTTGGCTTTGGCTACCAGCTCTTCGTATTCGTCCGGCGTCAGATCATTGAAATAGTAGTTGATGGGATCTACGGGCCGGTCATTTTTCTTCACTTCATAATGGACGTGCGGCCCGAAAGACATTCCGGTATTGCCCATATAGGCAATAATATCTCCTCGCTTTACTTTTTGTCCTACTTTTACATTGTATTTACTCAGATGCCCGTATAGAGTTTTATAACTGAAACCATGGTCGATGACTACACATTTTCCATAACCTCTCTGTATTTCGGCTGCGATAACTTTCCCGTCTCCGGTAGCGTGGATCGGAGTCCCCATAGCTCCAGAAAAGTCCATACCGGCATGCAATTTTACTGTTTTATAAAAGGGATGCATCCGATAGCCAAAGGCAGAAGATACCCGATTCCGCGGATCTTTTAAAGAAATCGGAATAATGGCCGGGATAGAAGCCATCATTTTTAGCTTATCTTTTGCCAAAGCTTCTACTTCATCATAAGATTTACTTTGAATATAAAGGGCTTTCGACAATTCATCGAGCTTTTTACTTGTTCCGATGATCAGGTCGGCATCTTTTAAATCTTTCAGATGTTCGTATTTATTTACCCCTCCGGAACCAGCCCTGCGGATAGAAGCATCGATGGGCTCCGTCTCAAAAATCACCCGGTAAATATTGTCGTCTCTGGATTCCAGATTTTTCAATATTCCGTCCAGTTTTTCCACTTCCTTACTGAGAAGCCGATATTGAGCCAGAATTTCCTCCTTTTCCCGTTTCAGTGCTTTTTCTTTGGGAGAGTCAATGAATGCGGCAAAAATAAAAAAGATAATGACAGCTAAAGAGAGGGTAGAAAATAGTTTTTTGGTAAATACCCATAATTTTTTACGCCATGTAATCTCTATTTTATCGTAAGACAGTGTTTCGGGGTTAAATCGATATCCTGTTTTTCGCATTAGCTTTATAAAATTAAAGTTTTCCGATGCAAAGTTAAAGAAATAAACTAATTTTGCAACCTTGTTGAGAGGGCATTGTGCTGGAAATAAAGTATATTTAAAAAATATAAACACAAAATATATAATAAAAATGAAATCTGCAGAAATCAGACAGAAATTTCTCGATTTTTTTAAAAGTAAATCGCATACCATTGTACCTTCGGCTCCGATGGTTATCAAGGACGATCCTACATTGATGTTTACCAATGCAGGAATGAATCAGTTTAAAGATATCATATTGGGAAATGTGAACACTAAATACAAACGGGTGGCCGATTCTCAAAAATGTCTGAGGGTTTCCGGAAAACATAACGATTTGGAAGAAGTAGGACATGATACTTACCATCATACGATGTTTGAGATGTTGGGGAACTGGTCCTTCGGGGATTACTTTAAAGAAGAAGCCATCGCTTATGCTTGGGAGTTTCTTACCGAGGTAATGCATCTGGAAAAAGACCGGCTTTATGCTACTGTTTTTGAGGGGGATAAAGAAGACGGTTTGGAAGCCGATGAAGATGCCCGTAAATTTTGGTTGCGTTATCTGCCGGAAGATCGTATTTTGTATGGGAATAAAAAAGATAATTTTTGGGAAATGGGAGATATGGGCCCTTGTGGTCCCTGTTCGGAGTTGCATATTGATTTAAGGCCGGAAGAAGAACGTAAATTGAAGCCGGGGAGGGAATTAGTCAATAAAGATAATCCTCTGGTCATTGAGATTTGGAACTTGGTATTTATGCAGTTTAACCGTAAGGCAGATGGAAGCTTGGAGAATCTGCCCCACACCCATGTGGATACGGGTATGGGATTTGAGCGGCTTTGTATGGCAGTGCAGGGAAAGACTTCCAATTACGATACCGATGTATTCACGCCGATTATTGATAAAATAGCCGCCCTGAGCGGTCTAAAATACGGGGAGGGAGAAGAAACAGACATTGCCATGCGGGTAGTGGCCGACCATTTGCGGACGATAGCTTTTTCCATTACGGATGGACAGCTGCCTTCTAATGTCAAAGCCGGATATGTCATTCGCCGTATTTTGCGGAGAGCTGTACGTTATGCTTACACCTATCTGGATCAGAAAGATGCTTTTATGTATCGTTTGGTGCCCGTGTTGATAGAGGTGATGGGAAAACATTATCCGGAATTGAGTACACAACAGGAATTGATTGAAAAAGTAATTCGGGAAGAGGAAAATGCTTTCCTGCGGACTTTGGATAAAGGAATTAAGCTTTTGGACCGTATTATTGCCACGACGAAATCGGAGGATTTTCTGACGGTTCCGGGAAATGTGGCTTTTGAATTGTACGATACCTATGGTTTCCCTTTGGATTTGACCGAATTGATTTTAAGGGAGCATGGCTTGGTTGTGAATCGCCGGGAATTTAAAGCTGAACTGGAAGCTCAGAAAGCCCGTTCCCGTTCGGCGGCAACGGTTAATACCGATGATTGGATCGAATTGCTGAACGATGATGAACAGGAGTTTGTCGGATATGATTATACCGGAATGGAAGTTAAAATCGCTCGTTACCGGAAAGTAATGAGTAAAGGGAAAGTACTCTATCATATTGTATTCAATATCACTCCATTTTATGGGGAAGGAGGTGGCCAGGTCGGAGATACGGGTTGGCTGTGTGGAAAAGAGGAAAAAATCCGGGTTATTGACACAAAAAAAGAAAATGGGCTGACCATTCATGTGACCGAGCAACTGCCTGCCGATTTGACACAGAGTTTTATGGCTCAAGTCGATGCCCACAGAAGGGAATTAATTGCCAATAATCATACGGCGACTCATTTGCTGGACCACGCTTTGAGAGAGGTTTTGGGTGCTCATGTCGAACAAAAGGGTTCTTATGTAGGTGAAGAGCGTTTACGGTTTGACTTTTCTCATTTCCAGAAAGTGACCGAGGAGGAACTTCGTAGAGTAGCCGCTATTGTCAACCGCTTGATACGGCAAAATCTGACACTGGAGGAATTCCGGTCTATCCCTATGACGGAAGCCCAGAAGATGGGAGCCATTGCCATTTTTGGAGAGAAATACGGAGATTTGGTCCGGGTTATCAAATACGGGGATTCTATCGAACTTTGCGGGGGAACCCATGTGCGGGCAACCGGACAGATTGGTTTCTTTAAGATTATGAGTGAAAGTTCTGTATCGGCAGGAGTGAGGAGAATTGAAGCCATCACGGCGGATAAAGCGGAGGAATATATTGTCAATAGCTTTGCTTTGGTGGGAGAAATTGAAAAAATGTTTAAGTCGAACCGGAATGTCATAGAAAATATCACCGCTTTATTGCAGGAAAACGAAGGGTTGAAAAAAGACTTGGAAAAATTTGAGGAGGAAAGTCTGAAAATCCTGAAAGACCGTGTGAAAAATGAAATTGTAGTGGAGAAAGGGATAAATATGATGTTTAAGGTTATGCCTTTACCACAACCGCGGGTAAAAGACCTGGCTTTTCAGCTAAAAGGGGAATATGAAAAAATAATTTTAGTGATAGGAGGGGTGAACAATGGGAAACCTCATTTGACCGTACTGATCAGCGACACTTTGGTAAAAGAATTTGGCCTGCATGCCGGTCAGATTGTAAAAGAAGCCGCCCGGGAGATCAAGGGCGGTGGTGGTGGGCAGCCCTTTTTCGCTACGGCAGGCGGTTCAGAACCTGCCGGAATTGAGAAAGCCGTAGCTGAAGCAGAGAGAATGATTAAGTTTAAATTAGAGATCAAATAAGGCCTAAAAGATTTAAACATTCGACATTCTTGTAGGGTAGGATTAATTGTATAATATTTTTTATTGAAAGTAGTTTTTTTGATATTTTTTCATACTTTTGCTTTGCCATAGAGGTGACTAATTTAAATTTTTAATATAAATTTTTGAACAATTATGAAAAGGACATTTAGATCAATTGCAACTTTATCGTTGGCAAGCCTTGTCATTGTATCTTGTTCTCCATTGAATAAAATGAAGAAGAGAGCAGGGGAAATGGGATATAAAGTAACTCCGGAAGTATTGGAAGAAAAAGGAGAAATGGTTGATGTAAAAATAGACGTAACTATTCCTGCTAAATTTTTCAATAAAAATGTAACTGTCGTAGCAACTCCTGTGTTGAAATATCAGGGAGGTGAAAAAGCTTTCGAACCGACAACTCTTCAAGGAGAGAATGTTCAGGGAAATAATGTAGTTGTTCCTTACGAAACAGGTAAAACCATTACTTATACCGGTCAGATTCCTTTCGAGGATGCCATGAGAATTTCGGATCTTGTGGTAGATATTAAAGCTTCTAAAGGAGTTAAGTCGGTTAATTTTGACGGAACGAAAATTGCTGAGGGGGTTATTGCTACCGCTACCTTAGTAAATAATGACCCGGCCCTTGCTTTGGGTAAAGACAATTTCCAACGGATTACTCCGGAGCAGAACGAAGCTGCTATCTATTATCTGATCAATTCTTCACAGATCCGGAATAATCAGGTAAAATCGGAAGAGATCAAAGCTATGGAACAATTCCTGAAAGATGCTAAAGCAGATGAAGATGTAAATTTGAAGAATATCGAAATACAGTCTTATGCTTCTCCGGACGGAACTTATGACTGGAATGAGAAATTAGCGAACAAGCGGGAAGGTTCTTCTGATAATTTCTTGAAAAAGAATATGAAGAAAAACAAAATGGAAGAATACAAAGATTTGGATTTCTTCAAAAAATATGTAGTGGCAGAAGACTGGGAAGGTTTCAAAAAAGCCATGGAAGCTTCCAGCATCCGGGATAAAGAATTGATCCTTCGGGTTCTGGCTATGCATTCCGATCCGGAAGTAAGAGAAAGAGAAATCAAGAATATTGCTTCTGCTTATTCTACTATCGCAGATCAGATTTTACCTAAATTGAGACGTTCAAAATTTGTGGTAAATGCAGAACGTATTGGTAAATCCGATGAAGAAATTAGGAGTTTAGCTAAATCTGATCCTTCTGCATTGAACGTAGAAGAGTTGTTGTATGCTGCCACCTTATTTGATAACAATGCCGATAAATTAGCCGTTTATGAATCCGCCATGTCTCAATTCCCGAACGATTGGAGAGGTTTTAACGATGCTGGTATGACTTTGTTTGAAATGGGTAAAGTGGCAGAGGCTAAAGCCGATTTACAGAAAGCCGATGCTTTGTCCGCTAATAATAAAGTAGTGAAAAATAATTTAGGTGCAGTAGAATTGAAAAACGGAAATATTCAGGAAGCTGAAGTATTATTCGGTGCTGCTACAGGCGTTGGAAACGAAGTAAATTACAATAAAGGTATTGTTGCTATTAAAAAAGGTGACTATAAGGCTGCTGTAGATTATTTCGGAAACTGTAATTGTGTAAATGCTGCTTTGGCTAATATTTTAAATGGCAATAACAGTGAAGCTTTGAAGAAATTAAATGAAGGCAAGGATGATTCCGCTTTAGCTTCTTATTTAAAGGCTGTTATTGGCGCCAGAAATAATGATACTAATATGGTACTTACCAATCTGAAAGAGGCTTGCAATAAAGAGGCTGCGATGAAAGGCTTGGCTAAGACCGATATGGAATTTGCTAAATATTTCGAAAACGGCGAATTCAAAACGATTGTACAGTAATTCTTAACGAATATTAAAAAAAGGCAGTCTTCACAGGCTGCCTTTTTTATTATATTTTTTTTAACATCAAATAAAGCTCTCTTTTTTTATATTTGTTCATATAAAAACGGGGAAAAATTGATGAAATATTTATTTGGGACAATAATTATCTTGCTATTGTCATTTTCATGCGTCCGCAAAGATTTTGTCTATATAAACGGGAGAATAGAAAACGGGGATTCTGTAGCGACAGTGTGGGTAGACGATAGTGTTTACACTTTCCTTTTAGACGAAAATGGTTTTTTTTCGGGAAAAATCAATCTGGTAAAAAGTGCATTCGCTTCATTTGGATCAAATATCTGGGATATTTATTTGAGGCCCGGAGAGGATTTAACCATCAATATGAATTTACTGAACATTTCGGGTTCCCTCAATTTCAGTGGAAGTTTGGGAGGAATTAACAATTATTTGAAGGAACAGGAAATGGCAGTGTATTTCGATAAGGATTTCTATGCATTGGATGAAGAGGTTTTTGTCGATAAATTGAAAACTTTAATTGACGAAAAGACAGAGTTGCTGAAGGCGAAAAATTTTGATAAGGATTTCACCGAATTGGAAATGCAGAGAATCCGTTATTCCGTGGGAGAACGTCTGTTGGTTTACCCGATTTATAAACAACAGTATTCAGCAAATTATAAACCCGGTAAATTTTTTAGAGCATTTCTGGAGACTTTTTCTCTGAATTATCACCAGTTGTTCGTGACCAAAGCTTACCGGAAATTCTTATTGGACTATGCTTATTCCCAAGGAGGAAATAATTATTCTACGGGACCGGATTATACCACCGGCTTAGCCGATTATGTTATGGCGAATTTTGACCGCCAGGACGTCCGGAATTTTTTACTGAAAGAAACTGTTGATCGGTATATCTGGGAAAATAATGGCGTGGATGGTGCCGAGTATTTGCTGGAAATTTTTCGGCGAGAATGTACAGATCCGACTAGCCGGAAATATATTGAAGAAGTAGTCGGACATTTTGAGAAATTATTACCCGGTAAACAGGCTCCTGATTTTAAAGTTTTCAGTCCCCAAGGGAAGGGTATACATTTGTCGGATTTTAGAGGATCTTATCTTTACCTGAGTGTATGGGCAAGCTGGTGTCGTCCTTGTAAAAAGGAATTACCCTATGTCGGTAGTTTGCTGAAGGAATATAAAGGGAGAAATATAAGGTTTTTGTCTGTTTCCATCGATGAAGCATCCGAAAAGAGACAATGGGTGAGCTTACTGGAGAAAAATCACTATGGCGGAATACAGGCTATTGTAGGAGATAAAAACATCTTTAGTAAAGATTATATGATCATCAGCGTGCCTCGTTTTATACTGATTGCCCCCGATGGAAGTATTATTGATTCCAATGCTCCCCGTCCTTCCGGAGATATCAGAACACTTTTAAACAAATTTATTTGATATTTTTTAGCTTTTACTTTTTGTTTTTTTAAAACTTTTATATATTTGTCTGAAGATTTCCTTAAAAGGGAAAACCTGTAAGACAGAAGTAAAGAATAATGAAAAGTTTTGGGTTACGGATAGGGTTATTCATATTTTTTTTGAATGCCTGTAGCCCGAATGAAATCAGAATAGGGGGAGAGTGTAGAGGGCTGGTAGGAGATACGGTAGTTTTATATGGTTTATCTGCAGAAAATGGGGATACTCTGTTATTGGCTGTCCAGCGTGTGGAGAAGGGGATAATCGATCTCAGAACAGATGAATTACAACTGCCGGCAAAAGTGGGGTTGGAAATAGGGGGGAAGAAAATTTTCTTTATCGTGGACTCCAAAGAAATTGTCTGCTTAGGGAAAGAGAAGCAAGATAGCAGTAAGATCCGGATAGAGAGTGGAGAATTGGAGCGGGAATATCAGGTGGTGTATAGAATATTGAACCAAAAATATGAAATACCTGCTCAGAAATTGCAGGAAAAGATTCAAGTACTGGAGGGACGCCAGGAAAAAACGGAATCGGAAAGAAAAACATTGGAAGAATTATATCGGAATTTAGACCGGTGCAAACGATATAAAAAAGAATATATAAAAAAGACGATACAAGCAAATCCAACACATGAACTGTCTTTGTTTTTACTGTGGGATGAATTAGGGGATGAGGTTGAATGTCAGGATAGTTTATTTAGGGAGATGAAAATAATGAATAAAAAAAGTAATATTTATAGATTATTGGCCCAAAAATTGCTATAAGTATAAACCACGTGAGTGGTTTTGTTTTCCCGTTTTTATTACTTAGTTGTTTTTAGGGGTACCTGCCCGGGTACCCCGTTTTTTATTTTAGACAAATAATATTACTTTTACAAAATCAAGCGAAAAGAAGGTTGTGGGAAGAGGGGGCTTGACCTTTTCTGTATTCAGGTGTCGGAACATGATAAAAAAATTAATTATCCGGATATTGCTGATTTTCATGATAACGGCTTTTTCCGCTATTGTCATAGTACAATGGATATGGATAAAGTATGCAATACGGGAACGGCAATATAAGTTTTCATCCAGGGTATACGATGTGCTGAACCGGGTCGTAAACCGGGTGGAGGAAATTAATTATATGAAATATTTGCTGGAAATGCAGCAACAATTGGGAGAGATACGGAATTATAACGAGCTGATTTCCTCTTCGGGAGGGAATACTACCTGGCCTTCTACTTATCTGTTCGATTTTCTCGACAATAATGTTAATCGTTTTAAGGAGGACCGTTCTTTTCTATCGGGACACTGGAATGCTTTACCTCAATCGGGGGCTAGAAAAATGAGTAGTCAGGAACTTATTGTACAAGCGATAAAGTCGACAGGGTTTACTCCGGTAGATTCCGTTTCTTCTGCCAATTTTTATGCGCTGCTGAATGAGAAACTGAAGGAGTTTATGATTCGTTTGGTGAAAGAAAAAGATCCTCAGAATGTCTCTATTCAGAAAAGGCTGGCTAGCGTTGATCTCCAGAGTTTGATGACCGGATATTTCCGGGGGTACAACATCCGTCTTCCTTTTACTTATGAAATACTGACTAAAAAAGATATATTGGATAAGGTCAAGAATAAAGAATTGCAGAATTTTTATTATGTAGATTTATTCCCTTATGATTACGTGAAAAAAGATTATTACCTGGGAGTGAGTTTTAAATCTGTGCAGTCGGTTATTCTGGAAAATATGGGATGGTTGTTTTTAGCTTCCGGCTTTTGCATTTTTGGTTTGTTGTTTGTATTTGTCATTACGATTTGGATTATCATGAGGCAGCAAAAACTATCCGTCATAAAAAATGATTTTATCAATAATATGACGCATGAGTTTAAAACGCCCATAGCGACGATATCTTTGGCCACCTCTGCCATTACGAAAGAAAAGGTATTGAACGACAGGGAACAATTGCTGCATTTTAATGCCATGATAAAAAGTGAGAATGACCGGATGAATAAATATGTGGAACGCATATTGGAGCAGGCAAAAATGGATCGGCACGAATTGCATTTGTGTAAAGAAGAAACAGATATGAACAAACTGATTCAGGAGGCGGTAGGACATTTTATGTTGCAGGTACAGAATACCGGGGGGAAATTAGAATGCCATTTTGAAGTAGAACATTTTATTTTGTATGTGGATCAGGTACATATGCTGAACGTCATTTCTAATCTTTTGGATAATGCTGTAAAATATTCTCTGGGCGCTCCGGAGATCGAAGTTTATACTCGTAGAGAAGGAAATGAGCGTGTGATTGGGGTAAGTGATAAGGGAATCGGTATTTCCAAAGAAGCTCAGCGAAAAGTCTTCAAGCGTTTTTACCGGGTTCCGAATGGGAATTTGCATAATGTAAAAGGTTTTGGATTGGGATTGAGTTATGTGAAATCCATAGTCGAGTTGCATAACGGCCAAATACGGTTGATTTCCAAAAAAGGAAAAGGAACCTTGGTCGAAATTATTTTCGGAACAGAGTGATGAGCTGTATTGTTCGCTTTTAAACAGAGTATGTATTAAAAAATTCTAATATAATCAGTATGACACAGAAAATATTATTAGTAGAAGATGATCCTTGTTTTGGTTCTGTCTTACAGTCTTACCTTCAATTGTCCGATTATGAAGTTACCTTGCGTGTAAATGGAAATGAAGGATTAAATGCTTTTCGGAGAGAAAAATTCGATATATGCCTCCTGGACGTTATGATGCCTGAAATGGACGGTTTTACGCTAGGAAAGAAAATTCGGGAAATAGACCCTTCTGTTCCTTTTGTCTATATAACAGCTAAAAGTTTAAAAGAGGATATGAAGTTAGGCTATGAGATCGGAGCGGATGATTATATTGTAAAGCCTTTTGATTCCGAATTATTGATTTTAAAGATAAAGGCTATATTGAGCCGTTGCGAGCACGAAGGAAATGAAGGGAAATTGAAATTAATCCGTATCGGAGAATACGAATTTAATACAGAGCTGCGTACTATTTCGAAAGGGGAAGATATCTTGAAATTGACACCTAAGGAAGCACATCTGCTAACGTTGTTGTATGAACACCAGGATAGCTTGTTAATGCGGGATAAAGCTTTGAATGAAATATGGGGAGCTAATGATTATTTTACGGCCCGTAGTATGGACGTATATATAACGAAATTAAGAAAATATTTTAAAGATGATGCCCATATCCGGATCGAAAATATCCATGGTTCGGGCTTTCGCCTCGTGATAAAATCTTAATAAGGCAGGTCCGAACAAACGGCTGTTCGGACCCTTTTACTTCTTAAAATTTTATCTGACTTCAATTTCCTGACTACGGCTGTGGGATACGAATTCAGGGGCATACATCGATTGAATGGTTGCCAGACCATCCTGATAAATTCCTTCCTGATTAACCCATACCGGATATTCAAATACATAGGTTCCCTTAGGTAAATGCCGGATAAAGAAATTACTTACGCCGTCTTTTATTTCTTCATAGTAAAACGTTCCGTATTTCCATTGATTGCCGGAGATTTGCTGTACCGGTTCAAAGCAGGCAGCGCGTGAATCTTTTAAATGGATGTATTCCATATCCCGGTCCAGGCTAACGGTTAAGCGTACGACAACCTTGTCTCCGATTTGCAAGGAAGTGTTGAGAGGAATGAGTTGGGGCCCGGATTCGCTATTTTTTTCGATAAAAAGTCTTTTCTCGATATTCAGAATGTCCTTTTTCTTTTTCTGAACTTGTTTCAGCTGATCGAAATATTGTAAATAGAGGGCTCCCCAACTGGGGGTATTTTGTTCTTTTGTAATGGTAAGTTGGGATAAATCGGGGGAAATGGCGGTAGCTGGATAGACCGTTTTGATATAGCCCAGCATTTGATCGGCTTTGTTCATATCTATTTTTTGATTTCCCAATGCAACCGTCAATTGCTCTTGACTGTCCAATTGAGTATTGCCGGTTAGAAGTAAGGCATAGATGGCGTCGACTGTACTCGGGGTATTGCCCCAATTTTGCGTTTGTTTCTGACGCAATAACCATTGTTTCATTAAATCTGTATGGGCGGTATTTCCTTCTATTTCATGAAAAGCTTCCATAATCGCCGTATGGACCTGTATGGCAGAATTCAAGGAATAACCTGAGGAGTTATTGTTCGCCCAAAACATACCGAGTTCCGCATTTACTGTGGCATATTCCTGTAAGGAATTCAAAATTTTTCGGGCTGTCTCTGGTTTTCCATATCGGAACAAGGTCGTTGCCGTCAAGGCTTTTTCGTAAAGAGAAAACCGGTTCCACTCTTTTTCGGCCAAACCGATATAATATTTATGAGCTTGCAGGGCTTCTCCCAGTGGAATGTCGCGGTAAAAACTGCGGACATATAGATAAAGAATTTGACTGTATGTCAGTTTTTTGTTTTTCTTTTCATAATCTTTGAGGATCTCGTTATCCAAGTAGCGTAAGCCCTTGATTTGCATCATTTTTTCTTTTTCTCCTCCTTCGGTTTTTCCGGTTAATGTGGCCATGGAGAATATATTCAAGACATTGCAGGTCATAAAACGGTCGGAGGGCATGCCTTTAAACCAGCTCCATCCTCCGTCTGCTTCTTGCAATGCTTGTATTTTTTGCAAAGCCGTCTGTTGGAGTTGCTGCAGCCGGTTCTGATCGAAAAGTTGGGCCAGGGACTGTATACGTTCCGTTTCATTTTGTGCGTCTAATACCCAGGGAGAATTTTCCAGGAGAATAGATTTGAGTTCCGGGTTTTTCTCTAGCTGCGAAATATAGTCCGTTGCATTCCCCTGTTCAGCCTGTAGTGTCTGGATTGCAGCTACAATGCGGGGATTAGCTGTTGCAATATAGTTTCCTACTGTGTTTACGTAGAAGGCTGCAGCGATAGAGGAAATGTTCTCCGTTTGGGGTTGTTGCAGGCTGGGGAGAGCCAGCACGGCGTACCAAAGGGGATTGGTAGTGACTTCCAGTGTAAGCCTGTAATCTTCTTTCGTAGGAGAGACGGCGTCCAGGTGGAAGGTCTGACTCCCTTTCTGATTGATAAAAAAAGGAAGTGCTTCTGTGAGCATAACTTTGTCCGGAACGACGGCAATCAAGTGTTGTTCTCCATCGCTGAAATCCGAAGTGGAGGCGATAATCCGGCAGCCGATGACAGATATGTTCTGGGGGACTGTAAAGCCTTGGGATACTGTCGTATTTTGTTGGGGATTTGCAGTGAAGTCCGTCACCCGTCTTAACTGTACCCGGTTGGTCAAGGGATCGAAAAGTTCTAAAGTGACTTGCCCGGTTTGTAAATTTCCGCTTCTGTTACTAACTGTGGTTTTCAGTATTGTGCTATCTCCGTTTCGGAAATACCGGGGAAGGTTTGGCATCACCATCAGTTGTTTGGAAGTAGTGATTTCTTTTTCTATTAAACCGTGACTTAAGGACCGGGTATGGGCTAAAGCCATAAATTTCCAACGGGTAGTGGCATCCGGCATTGTAAAATGTATCCGGACGATCCCGCTGTCATTGCTGACAAGTTGAGGGTAAAAGAAAACAGTTTCCTGAAAATTTTCCCGAAGTGTCAGCTTTTTTTCCGGAGCTGAATTTGTCGTTTCGGAACGCTCAGTATCTTGAGCATATACCGGTAGTGCGGCTTTATGATTGGCTATTGGCATACCGGCATTCCTGTCTTCCAGAGAATGGAGACTCCTAGCCTCATAATAAGCGTATGGTTGTTTATAGAGTTTTAATTCGTCAAACTGGAAAGGAGGAACAGCCTTGTAAGGTATGGGAAAAGACATATAAATGCTTGGGGTGGGGGGATACATCGGTGTTCTCCAAAGGGGATAATTGCTATTCCAGCCGGGGAAAGGATTAAAATACCAGTTGTTTTTTAGAAATTGATCCAACGATTGGTCGTACAGGACTGCTAAAATTTCAGCCGTAACCGGTAAACCTTGATGGTCCCGGATGATAAATTCCCAGTTTTCTTTTTGTCCGGGCTGTAATTGATCCCGGAACACTTTGGTTTGTATGGTCAGATCTTTGTTTGCCTGTATTTTATGGATTTCAATCTGGTTGTTGAAAAATTTTCCCTCTTTTACAAAAGAAAGCATAAGGCAAAGAGTGTTACCATATTGTTTGGAGTAAGGAATACTGAAGTGTTTAACTTGGTCGGAAAGCTGGAGAAATTCCCGTTTTAGCAATTGATAACCATCATACAGTTCATAGAGTACGTATACATTTTTTGCAGAACTGCCGAATAAAATTTCTGCATTTTCTCCTGGTTTACAAGAAGTTTTCTCTTGGACCAGCCAATTGTAAGTTTGTATCGGAGGCCGTTTGTCCTGTGGAGAATAGAGATAAAATATTTTTTTATGTTCTATATTCCCTCCCCTTACAAGGAGGACATAAGCTCCGGAGTCCCAGGTTTTTAAATTCAGGGACGAATCCGTATTCGTCAGTAGAACCCCTTCCGCCATCTTTTTCTCTGTTTTTATACTGTCAGGATGGTAAGTCTGCTCCAAAGAGTTTAAAGGCGCGAGTTTGTAAAAGGTATAACTTATATTTTCTGAAACTTTGTAATCTGAAGAATTACGAGCTAAGACAGAGAAGGCGATGGGCATTTCTTTGTTGACGTATTCAGGAAAACGGATTTCGAGGGAAAAGGGAGAGACATTCATGGGAAGCTGAACGGCTGTCTCCTGAGTTTCGCCTTTGGAATCTGTAGCGGAAAGGATAATTTCATAATAATAACCTTGCAGAAGGACAGGGTTATGGGTCGCAGGGACTTTTGTCGGAAATTTTAGTTGGAAGTTTCCGTCAATGTCCGTGCTCAACTGTCCTTTTATAGAGGAGGACTCCGGTGTTTGCCACCGATAAGTTTGCTTTAGATAGATTTGATAGTTGATCTTTGAATGATCTAGGGGTACGCCTGAATATGTTTTTAGGTGTCCGTCGATTTGAAGGGTGTCTCCGAAAGCATAAGGTTTTTTTAAAGGATCTATTTGAATTTCTATTTCTGGCCGTTTGTATTCGGCGACTTCTATCTGGGTTTGACCATTTGTTGTGGAAAGGATATAGGTGCCATTGAGGCTTTCTTTCGGAATCACAAAACTACCACTGAAAGAACCCCATTCATTGGTTTTTACTGTTAGTTCTTTCCGGTTTTGGCTGTTGGTAAGGTGATAGAATTGAATAGTATACGTTTTTTCGGTGTTTAAAATGGAGCTATCCGGAGAGGAAACCCAGGCGATTCCGCTGAACAATACCGTTTGTCCGGGACGATAGATTTTACGGTCTGTAAAAAAATTTACATTTTGAATTTGGGCGTTGCTCTTTTCAAAGAAAGAAGCATCGTAATAATAGGAATAAATGTAATTGTTCGGATTTTGGATGTCCGTCACTTCGTAATAAAATTGTTTGTATTTTTTATTCCCGCTTGTCAGTTTTAATGTGGCCCTTCCATTTTTATCCGTTTTTACCTGAGTAAGAGGGAGGAGATGGGCCAAAGGTGGATATTGCTTTTCCAAAGCCTCATAAACATTAATTGTCGCATTAGGGATCGGTTTACCGCTTTGTTTATTCCTGACCATAAAATGAACCCGGTTATTTTTTTCGATTTGAATAGCGGTAAAAAGATCGTTGACAATAAACATCATATTATCCGTTTTCTTGCCGTTTGCCTCTATCAAGAGTTCGTACATACCGCTTTTGAGAGCTGGTAAAGAAAAAGAGGTGTCTTGTTGAAGAGGTTCGGAAGGTAAGGTATAGGACTTTGTATAGATAGATGTTGTTTGGAGGGGAGTTTTATTGTTTTTTTTCTGTTCATAGGATCGGGTTGTCTCTTGGAGCCGGGAAATACTGAGTTTTATTTGGGTGATATTTTTGTAATCAGCTTTCAGGGAAAAGGAGGTATTCGGATAAATGATTTCGGAAAGACTTACATGGAGTTCCGGGTTTTCAATTTCATTTTTCAGGTCTTTCAATAATCCTATTCTTTCATAGTCGGGATATTTTTTTAGGCCCAACTCACAATAATATAAGGCTTTTTTTATCTCGCTGAGTGCAGAATCCGAACGGGAAGAATTCGACCAGTATAATCGCGCTTCTTCGTAAAGAATTTCTACTACATAAGGGATGTCAGAAAAGTCCCTTTCTAATTCTTGCAGGCGGCGGAGATAAAGGGAATCATTTTGTAAAATTTCCTGTCCGTAGGTTAACCGGTCCAGGTCTGCTAATAAAAGAGCGGGACGGTTAGCAGCAGATACCCTGAATTTCAATAGGTTTTGGTAAATTTTAAAGACATTTGAAACCACATCGTAAGGTTTTGTTTCCATTGGTATGGAAATAAAGTGAGAGATAACCGATAGAAAATCAGGGTGGGAGGGTGTAGATTGCGGGAAAAAACGAGCTATATTTTCGGAATTACAATTTCGGAGTTGTTCTATACTGCGATAAGCTAAAAAATCATAGAGGGTCGGGCGTAATTGTTTCGAATCCGAACCGGTTTTCAGGATTAAATTATAGGTACTGGCCGGTGTTTTTTCAAGATCACTTTGGGCTTCCAAGGCGGCTAAAGCATGATAGAATATCTTTTCTATAAAAAGATTTCCGCTCCATTCTTTTATATCTTCAGGCACGAAATTCGCTAGGGGGGTACGTTGATTGATCTGATAAGCATGCTGATTGTAATAGTCTTGATAATATTCTGCCAAGATGCTATGTAAAATACTTTTCTCTACCGGATTTTTTAAATTCGTAATCAGCTTTTCTATTTCCTGGAAAAGAGGGAGAATGGATTCCGAATCGATTAACGATTGACAGTAAATTCTGATGGTAAGGGCTTGTATTAATTTCGGACCGTTTTTTTCGAGTAAAGCTTGATCATACATTTTTTCGGCTTTAGCTAAAGCCGTTTTCGGTTTCTCATCGCATAATTTTTTCCAGTCAGTTTGAGAAAAACCTGAATACGAAATGCATAATAAAATAAAACAAAGTACTGTTTTCATGATGTTTATTCTTTATTGTTTATGTTTTGCATCTGCCTCTGAATTGTCTTTACGGACATTGTTCTTTAAAGATGTTGCAAACACAATAATTCCATAAAGTTAAAGAATTATTTTGGGAATATCTTTTTCCGGATTTAAAATGATAAAGAGATTTTAGAAAGAAAGGGGAAGGAGGAATTTGTCTGAATGTAAAAACTTTTGGAAGTCCGAGTATCCAACATAGGGGGAATGAATTTTCGTTGATTAACGGTCTATCTGTTCGGAATCCATTTTTAGTCAGAACTGAAAGTCCGTTAATCAACGAATTGTCAGAGAGGCCTCTCTGACAAAAAAATTATTTTCGCATTTCAATTGGCGTGGAAATCACCAGCCTTCAGGAATTCGGTTGCAGCGTCGATATCTTTATACATGACGCGGTCTTCGCTGTTAAAAGGAACGATGCTACGGAATTCTTGGAGAAAATCTTCCAAATAAGGCGACGTTTTGGTCGGGCGTTGTAAATCAATAGCCTGTGCTGCGTTTAGAAGTTCTATGGCCAGTATTCGTTCTACATTTTCGCAAACCTTTATTGTTTTGGTCGCAGCATTCCCTCCCATACTGACGTGATCTTCCTGCTCGTTGGAAGAAGGGATGGAATCGACGCTACAAGGCGTGCACAGTTGTTTGTTTTTGCTGACGATAGCGGCGGCGGCATATTGAGGGATCATAAAACCGGAGTTCAAGCCGGGGTTTGCAACAAGAAATTCGGGTAAATTACCCCGGTCTCCAGAAATCAAACGATAAGTACGTCTTTCGGAAATGCTCCCTAACTCTGCCAATGCGATACTCAAAAAGTCGAGCACCAGGGCCAAAGGTTCCCCGTGGAAGTTGCCTCCTGAGATGATTAAGTCATCTTCCGTGAAAATTGTCGGATTGTCGGTGACGGAATTGATTTCCCTTTCGACTACCGAAGCGACATACAGGACCGTATCTTTACAGGCGCCGTGTACCTGGGGCATACAACGGAAAGAATAAGGATCTTGTACCCGGACTTTTTCTTTTTTCTGGAATTCAGATCCCTCTAGCAGGGTCCGTACATTGCGGGCTGTCTCTATCTGTCCCGGATGAGGACGGGCAGCCTGTATCTGGGGTAAAAACGGATCAATACGTCCGTCGTAGGCATCCAGGGAAAGAGCTCCGATAATATCCGCATATTTTATAATTTTGAAGGCTTTTAATAGGGCGTAAACAGCATGAGCGCTCATGAACTGAGTACCGTTTAAGAGTGCTAAGCCCTCTTTGGCCCCTAAGGCGATAGGTTCCCAACCCAGTTCTGCATTCACCTCTTTGGCTTCCCGGATTTTGTTTTTATAATATACACATCCTTCGTTAATCAAGGGAAGGAAAAGGTTGGCCAAAGGTGCCAGGTCGCCAGAAGCCCCTAAAGAACCCAATTCCCGTACGACAGGAAGTACGTCGTGGTTATACATATCGATAATCCTTTCTACTGTTGCCAGCTGTACTCCGGATTTCCCTAAAGACAGAGCGTGTGCTTTCAGGAGGAGCATCAGACGGATGATGTCTTTCGATATCGGCTCTCCGATACTACAAGCGTGCGACATCACCAGATTGGCTTGTAACTGACTTAAATCGGCTGTGGAAATACTGATTTTACAAAGAGAACCAAAACCTGTTGTGATACCGTAAAGCGGTTTCTCCGAAGTGGCAATTTTGTGGTCCAAATAAGCTTTACAGTCACAAATTAATTTTTTACTCTCTTCTGAAAGAGCTAATTTATAACCTTTATGTAGAATAGTATCAATGATCTCAAACGTTAGCGGAGCTGGAGAAATAAAATGTTTCATAACAAAAGATTTAGAATGATATTTAATATAAAAAAGGAAGCCGGGAAAATTCCGGTTGGGTTTGCTGTAATGAAAAACAGCAATTAAGGACATCGGGTATCAAAACCATGGCTCTTTAAAGGCCTGTGTTCTTTTTTATATAATAGCATAAAATGTTTCAGTAAGATTTTAGATTGTTTCTTTTTTCAGTTCCTCTGCTAATTCATTCAGTTTGATATTTTTCTGTTCTCCTGTAAGCATATTTTTTAAGGAAACGATTCCTGAGTTTATCTCGTTTTCTCCAATAAGGGCTACAAAAGGAATGCCTTTTTTATCGGCATAAGCCATTTGTTTTTTCATTTTGGCTGCGTCGGGATACAATTCGGCGTTGATCCCCTGATTGCGCAGTTCCTGAAGATAGGATAAACAAAACTGCTCTTCCCGGAAACCGAAATTTACAAATAATATTTGAGTGGTCGTGTTGGAATCTGACGGAAATAAGTTCAATTGATTCATGACATCAAAAATACGGTCCGCTCCGAAGGAAATGCCGACTCCGGATACATTTTTTAAACCAAAAATACCTGTCAGATCGTCATAACGTCCCCCCCCTGTAATACTGCCGATTTCTGCATCCAGAGCTTTTACTTCGAAAATAGCTCCCGTGTAATAACTTAATCCTCTGGCCAGAGTGAGATCCAGCTGAATATCGATAGAGATTTTCAACGTTTTCAGATAATTGAATACCTGGTTTAGTTCTTCTATCCCTTTTAAACCCGTTTCACTTTCAGAAAGCACTTGGCGTAATTGTACTAATTTTTCTTCATTGCCCCCTTTTAAATCTAAAATCGGTTGTAATTTTGAAATTCCTTCCTCGGAAATTCCCCTTTCCCGTAATTCTTGCTGAACAGCCTCCCGACCGATTTTATCCATTTTGTCAATGGCCACTGTAATATCGGTTAACTTTTCCGGATACCCAATGATCTCTGCTATTCCTGCTAATACTTTCCGATTGTTGATGAGCAGACGGACATTGATTTTCAATCTTTGATAGACTTCATTTACGATTTGAATAAGTTCTACTTCATTGAGAAGAGAATCGCTTCCCACCACATCGACATCACATTGGTAAAATTCACGGTAACGCCCTTTTTGAGGCCGGTCGGCTCTCCAAACAGGCTGTATTTGATATCGCTTAAATGGAAAACTGATTTCAGATTGGTGCTGAACTACAAAACGGGCAAAAGGAACAGTCAAATCGTAACGAAGTCCCTTTTCTGAAATTTTGTTGGTTAGTTTGGGAATGTTCCGTTCTTGTAATTCCGAATCGGAAACGTCCGAAAGAAAATTTCCGGAATTGAGAATCTTAAAGAGTAATTTATCCCCCTCGTCTCCATATTTCCCCATAAGAGTCGAGAGGTTTTCCATGGCCGGAGTTTCTAAAGGCATATAACCATATAACCGGAAAACACTTTTGATCGTATCGAAAATATAATTTCTTTTCACCATGATTTCTGGTGAATAATCTCTTGTCCCTTTGGGTATCGAAGGTAGTTGTGCCATTTATTTCTAAATTTTAATTGTCGGTTTGTGTGAATTGCTGTCCAGGAGAACCCTGAATCCGCAAAACTAAGCGGACAAATATAACAAAAGTAGAGATAAAATACCAGAACCTGTAGAAAGAAACAGAAAAGAAGATTTTCTTTATAAATCGGATAAAAGGTAGAGAAAAGAAAGTTTTGATTCTGTACGACTGTCGTTTATTTTTCTGTTATATAGTATTTTATGTCGTATTGTGAAATTTTTTCAAAAAA
>ENA-ORTY01000053-ORTY01000053.1-human-gut-metagenome-genome-assembly--contig:-NODE-53-length-130890-cov-4.473107_pt1 | contig 130890 bp, 125 predicted proteins | sample MGYA00241917_ERZ509198 | MGnify/ENA primary metagenome ERZ509198 (study PRJEB26280, sample SAMEA2338857) | human gut metagenome | biome: human gut; feature: human-associated habitat; material: faeces...
GACTTCCTGCCCCTTGACCGCTCCGGCAACCGCCGCTTTCTGCCGGTCATGGTAAACCCGGAACAGGCCGAGGTGCATATTTTGGACGATGAAGCTGCTTCCAGAGCCTATCTGGAACAGATCTGGGCCGAGGCTATGGCCATCTACCGCAGCGGCGATTTTAAGCTGTCTTTCAGCCCCGAAATGGTACGCTACCTGAAAGAACACCAGCGGGACTTCATGCCGGAGGACACCAAGGCCGGGATGATCCAAGCCTACCTTGACCGCTTTACCGGCGGCGCGGTCTGCTCCAAGCAGCTTTTCAGGGAGGCGCTGAACCACCCCTTTGATGAGCCGAAGCAGTGGGAAATACGGGAAGTCAACGACATTATGAACCACTGTATCACCGGCTGGCGCTACTTCTCCAACCCCCGGATCTTCGAGGGCTACGGCAGGCAGAAGGGCTGGGAACGCGACAACCCGGCAACGGACACCAACAACGGAGCCGAAAAAACCCCGGACGGGTTTGTGGAGGTCACAGAGCAGATGGAGTTTCCCTTCTGAAAAATCCGGGGAAAAGTCTGTAACGGTGGGTTTTTCTCCCCTCTGGCAACCAAAGCAACAGAAAAATAAAAGAAAAAGTAAATAGTAACCCAACCACAGTATTTGACGGTGAACTGGACGCTGCTGATGTATTTGTGAGCCTGATCGCACAGAAATACGGGCAGGACACCGGGAAAAGAAATCTTATGAAAAAAGCAAGAAATGGGGTATAATAAAGATAAGGTTCAGAAGAACCGTGTTCCGTCTGGATTGTGCGGGTAAACGGTTATGATGAACGGATATGAATATACAGGCATGAATGCAATTCTGGCGGGCAGCTTCCGGGCGGCCATCTATTGCAGGCTTTCCAAGGACGATGATCTGGACGGGGAGAGCGCCAGCATTGCCAACCAGCGGGATATGCTGGAACACTACTGCGAAAAGCAGGGATGGGAGGTTGTGGAAGTTTATCAGGATGATGGCTACACGGGGCTGAACATGGAGCGTCCCGACCTGAAACGGATGATAAAAGCCATCGAGCGCAGGCAGGTCAACCTTGTCATTACCAAAGACCTCTCCTGGCTGGGCCGGAACTACTTGCAGACAGGCTATCTCATTGAGGACTTCTTCCCCCGGAACGGTGTGCGCTACATCGCCATGAATGACGGGATCGACACCTTGCGGGAGAACAACGACATTGCGCCGTTCAAAAATATCCTGAATGAGATGTACAGCAAGGATATTTCCAAGAAGGTACATTCTTCCTACCTGCTGAAAGCACAGAAGGGCGAATTTACCGGCTGTGTGGCACCCTTCGGCTATCGGAAAGACCCGGAGGACAAAAACCACCTGCTGGTGGACGAGGAAACGGCCCCCATTGTCCGGCAGATATTCCGGTGGGCGCTGGAGGGCCACGGCCCCAACTTCATCCGGCGCAGGCTGGAGGAGCAGAAAGTACCCTGCCCTACATGGTGGAACCGGGAGCGCGGTATCCGCAATGTCCGTACCAAGTGGGAGAAGCAAGACCCGGTAAACGGGCGGTATATGTGGGACTTTTCAGTGATAAAGGACATTTTGATGAACCCGGTTTATGCCGGGCCATCGCGTCACAGAAGAAGGACTACCGCTCCAAGATCGGCACCATCGGGGAGAAGAAGCCGCAGGACTGGATCGTGGTGGAACAGCGGCATGAGCCACTGATCGACCGTAAGAGTTTTGCCATTGTACAGGACAAATTGAAATCCTGCCAACGCCCAAGGCAGAACGGGGAAACGAGCCTGTTTGCGGGGCTTATCAAATGCGGCGAGTGCGGCAAATCCCTGACCATCCGCACCACCCACGCAAAGCATCCCCAGCAGATTTACGCCTGCAAGACTTATGGGGCGTTCGGCAAGACCCACTGTTCCCAGCACCGGGTGGAATATGACACCCTTTACCGGCTGGTCCTGAACAAAATCCGGGAGTGCGCCAGCGCCGCCCTGATGGACGGGGAGGCCATCGCCGGAAAGCTGACCGACACCTGCGAAGCCGAGCAGAAGGGCCAGCGGGAGGCGTGGGAGCGTTCCCTTGCCAAAGACGAGGAACGGATCGAGGTTTTGGAAAAGATGGTGCTGCGGCTTTATGAGGACATGATGGCCGGACGGATCAGCGATACCAACTTCAACCTCATGCTGGGCAGGACACAGACGGAGCAGGCCGAACTGAAAGCGCGGGTGGAGGAAACCCGGAAAAAGCTGTCCGATGAAGCGAAGATTGAAAACGACGCCTGCCAGTGGATAGACGCCATTCAGGAATACGCCGACATTACCGAACTGGACGCCGCCACCCTGAACCGCCTGATAAAAGAGATCGTTGTCCATGAGCGTATCGGCAGCGATAAGACACGACACATTTCCATTGAAATCCATTTCAATCTCAAACCAATCCCGGAGGTGGAGCAGGTCATGGCCTGCCTGCCGCCCTGCCGGGTTACTTCTAAAAACTCCATATATTTCTTGACACGCCGCCGCCCGCCATCGAGCAGAGTTTTACTCCTATTTAGGGATAAAACATTTCATGGCCGGTGGTTTCGCTGAAATAGTAGCCAAACCAGTTTTGGATATTGTCTCCGTAAATGACGGCAATCACACCGGCTCCCATCAAAAACAGGCAGAGGAGTGCTGCAATCAATGCAACGGATACATGACGGCGAATCCAGGACGCTCGGGAACCGGTGGCGCGCTCACTGCGTTCCAGAATGTCGTCATCGATCTCGCTGAAACTACGATACAGGTCTGCTCTATTCATGAAAGAACCCCTCCTTTCTGAGATATGCCTTCAGTTTCTTTCGTGTCCGGCTCAGGATCACCATGACATGGTTTTCTGTCAGTCCATACCGCCTGGCGATCTCAGCCACAGGTTCCGTGAAAAAGTAGCGGCGCAGAAATACATTGCCGTCCCGCACTGGCAGTTTCCGGACGAATGCCTGGATGCATCGGCTCAGTTCCCGGGCCTCATATTCGTCCTCCACATCCGACTCCCCGGCGATGCATTCCGCCAGTTCGTCCAGAACCAGGTCGATCTCTCCGCCGCCGCGCTTTGCGGCATGGCGGGCGCTGAAACGGTTGAAGGAGAGGTTGCGTGTGATTTTGGCCAGGAACATTTGCAGTCTTGTGGGTCTTTGCGGGGGAATTGCGTTCCATGTGCGGAGCCAGGTGTCGTTGACACACTCCTCGGCGTCTTGTCTGCTGTGCAGGATATTGTTGGCAATGGAAAAACAGTATGCGCCGTACTTGCGGTCTGATTCTTGGATGGCATCCGGATTTTTCTGCCAATACAGCGCCACGATCTGCTGATCATCCATAACGATTCCTCCTTTCACTCTATCAGGCAGGAAATGCTGCCCCGGCCTTACAGGGAGTTTGAAATTGTTTTATCTGCTTTCTGAGATTCCGGCAGCCTGCGCCAGGCGCTCCAAAGCGTCCGGGAGACGCGCGGTGTCCACACCGGTATAATTGATGACCAAAACATGGTCGTAAGCGGGAGCGGGGGCATACAGATATTCGGACAGGCAGGCAATGCGAATGGCGCGGTCTGCGGCCCGCTGCTTGAGTTGGAGATCGGAGAAAGGGGTGTCCAGGCGCATCAGAAAATGCAGTCCCGCGTCTTTTTCGTAGATGGTGCTGTGCCCGGCCAGAGGGCTGGACTGAATGGCGGCAATCACGGTATCCCGCTGGGCGCGGTAGCGCTTTTTCATGCGGGCGATGTGCCGCTCAAAGCTCCCCCCGGCGATAAACTGAGCCAGGGTATACTGCTCAAAACTGGGGACGGTGCAGGCATAAAATCCCAGTTTCCGGCGATATTCTTCCAAAAGGGTGGGGGGGAGAATCAGGTAGGAAATCCGGATAGAGGGGGCAATGGTTTTGGAAAAGGTGTTGATATACAGCACCTTTTCGTGCTGATCGATGCTGAAAAGGGTAGGGATTGGACGCCCGGTGAACCGGAATTCGGAATCATAGTCATCTTCAATGATATATCGGCCCGGCTGCTCCTGGGCCCATTTCAGCAGTTCCTGCCGCCGGGAGATGGGCATGACCACACCGGTGGGGAAGTGGTGAGAGGGGGAAATGTGCAGCACATTCACATCGGTTTGGCAGAGATGCCGGAGGCTCAGACCGTACCGTCCCACAGGGATGGGGCGGTACGATGCACCGTTGGCCCGATAAATACTGGCGATTTTTTGGTATCCCGGGTCTTCCACGGCATAGATCTTTTCCTGTCCCAATAACTGAATCAGCAGTGTGTAGAGGTATTCCGTGCCGGAACCGATGAGAATCTGCTCCGGGTGTACGGACATTCCCCGGGCGTGATAGAGGTAATCGGCAATGGCCTGACGCAGTTCCGGAACACCGTTGTAGGTTTGCGGCTGTAAAAGTTTTTTGTCCTTTTCCAGCAGTACCTGACGCATCAGTCTGGCCCAGACAGAAAAGGGGAACTGTGCCCCGTCAATGTGGTTGCTCTGGAAATCCATGAAATATTCCGTCTCCTGTGGCGGAGAAAGCCGGGGCGGCATAGTGGGCAACGGCAGACTTTCCTCCACCTGGGCCACAAAGTATCCCCGTTTTTCTACGGGGTACAGATACCCCTCTGCAATCAGCTGCTGATAGGCGGTTTCTACGGTCACCACACTGATTTGCAGATTTTCTGCCAACTTGCGTTTGGAAGGCATTTTCTCCCCCGGGGTCAGCGCTCCCCGAAGAATATCGGTTTTGATGGCGCGGTAGAGCTGTTCGTACAGACATTCCGATGCCGTGTTGTCGAAAGAATAGGTCAGCATAGGCGGCCTCCTGAAAACTGGTATTATAAAATATTATCAAATTGACCATTTCAATCAGTCCAGAATCGAATATAATACAGGCATCTTCAAAAAGCAAGGGAGAAGTGGAAATGGATCGAAACAAAACCTATCGCTTGGTCATCACGGCGCTGCTGACGGCGCTGACCTGTGTGGCGACAATGGTGATCAAAGTCCCCACACCGGTGACGGCGGGGTATGTGAATCTGGGGGACACCATCGTGCTGCTGTGCGGATGGGTATTAGGCCCGGCATACGGATTTTTTGCCGCAGGGGTGGGATCTGCCCTGGCAGACCTGCTCAACGGATATGCATCCTATGTCCCCGGAACGCTGATAATCAAAGGCCTGATGGCGGTGATTGCCTGGGGCATCGCTTCTCGGGGAAAAGGCGGTGCAGTGCTGCGGATCGTCAGCGGTGTGGCGGCAGAAACGGCGATGGTTCTGGGATATTTCGCCTACGAGAGCACGCTGTTGGGCTATGGTGCAGGCGCTGCGGCCAGCATCCCGGCCAATGGAGTGCAGGGCGTCATTGGGCTGGCGGTGTCCCTTGTGCTGTATCAGGTGCTGCGGAAGACCGGCGTAACGGAGAAATTTTCCGTAGGCAAAAAAACGGCATAACAACGATGGAACGGAAGACTCGGGCAGAATGCTGCCCGGGTCTTTTCTGTTTTTTGAGAACCGAAAGGGGAAACGCCGTTCCATACGCTCAAAAAAATTTTCGTGACCCAATGAAAAAGCTCTGCTAAACTGTCTAATAGATGAAAGAAAGGGCGGAGGTGAAGTCGATGGATATGCAGACATTTGCACAGCGTGTGGAGCATCTGCGGCCGAAACTGTATCGGACGGCATATTGTTGGTTGGGCAGCGAGGCCATGGCACTGGATGCTCTGGATGAGGCTGTTTATAAGGGCCTGCGGGGGTTGGACGGCCTGCGGCAGCCGGAATTTTTCGAGACTTGGATGACCAGAATCCTGCTGAATGAATGCAGCCGGGAACTGAAACGCAGCCGTCGGCTGCTGCCCTTGGAGGCTGCGGCAGATCTGCGTGCCGAAGATTTGGATCATCTGCCCTTGAAACAGGCGTTGGTGCGGCTGCCCAGAGAACTGAAAGATGTGATCACTCTGCGGTATTTTGGCGGATATACCTTGTCGGAAACGGCGGAGATTCTGGGGGTCCCTGCCGGAACGGTATCGACCCGTCAGCGGCGGGGGCTGGAGTTGCTGCGATTGGATCTAAGGGAGGTGGAGTCATGAACCGAATGGAAGAATGGATGGCGCTGCAGGAGGAATTGGAGCAGATCCCGATGGAAACGGAGGGAACTGTGGAGCGGGCGGCGGCCCGTCTTCGCCGGCGGCGGAGGGTTTGGCAGCCCCTGACGGCAGCTGCGATGGTGGCGGTGTGCTTTGTTGCGGCGGTAAATCTTTCCCCCACGGTGGCGCAGGCCTGCAGCCAGGTGCCGGTGCTGGCACAGCTGGCCCGGGCGGTGTCGTTTTCCTCTTCCCTGCGTCAGGCGGTGGAGCAGGAATATGTGCAGATCGTAGACCAGACAGCGGAGGACCGGGGTGTGACGGCGCATATCCAGTCGCTGATCGTGGATCAGAAACAGGTGCATCTGTACTTTACCTTGGAGTCCGAAGAATATGACAAACTGAGCGCATTGCCGGAGGTGTTCCTGGAAGACGGAACTGATGCACAGGCTGTAATCACCGGCAGTTACGGAGGGCAGAGCAATGGAGAACTGCTCCATGCAGCGGTGGATTTTCTGCCGGAGGCCCAGGTTCCGGAGACGATGCAGGTGGTTCTGCGGGTCTATGACGAGGCGGCGGAGGCCCGTACACTGGTGGCAAAACCGACCTTTACGCTGCAGATCGACCCGGAATATCGGGCGCAGGGGCGCAAGGCGGCGTTGGAGGTCCCGTTCTGTTTCGGGGAGGAGCGGTTTTGGGTCACCGGAGTGGAAATCTACCCGACCCACATTCGATTACAGGTGGAAGGAGCCCCTGAAAACCGCACCTATCTGAAATGGATGGAGTTTTCTCTGGTGCTGCCGGATGGCACGGAGATTTATGACAGCAGCGCTGCCGGGATTGGCGGCACATCAGACCCGGTCACCGGAGAACGAAAGACCTTCTATGCGGAGAGCAGTTTCTTCATGGAAACGGATCAGTTGGAACTGAAGATCCATGTAGCGGGACTACTGGACAAGGACGCACCGCGGACTCGGGTGAATCTGGAGACCGGGGCGTGCGATTCGGCACTGCTGAATGGAGAATGTACTGTGGAAACCCCGGGAGAAATTTGGTGTACCTTTGACGGATTGCCGGAGCGGCGGTTTGCCCTGTTTGAGCCAACGCTGTATGACAGCGCGGGCAAGGCCTATCCCACGGGCGGATATGGAATGGGATGGAATCAGGACGGCCGGGCGCAGCAGTATCTGTGCATTCCGGAGGAGTTCCCGGGTACGGAAGTCTACTTGCAGCCGGAAATCACCCGACTGTATGTGCCGGAACAGCCGGTGACAGTGAAATTGGATATGGCAGAGGGGAAGGAGAGGGAGTCATGATGAAGTGTGTCAAATGGTGTATCTTGGCGGCGCTGCTGCTGACAGCTGCGGGATGCGGGGAAACTGTGCCGGAAACGCAGACTCCGTCTCCTGTGGCGGAACAGACGCCGGCTCCGTCCTGGACGGAAGAGACGGTCTGCGCTTTGTTTGAAGGCAGCAGAGAACCGGGACAGGAAGTGGTAGATGCGGTGGTGTTCTCGGATTTTGCCTATGATCGGGTGGGCGCGGTGCTGTTCCGGGAGGAAGAAAAGGGCAGCGGTGTAGCGGTGTTGGATGCGCAGGGACTGGTGCAGAGATGCGGGTTTGCGATGCACCCTGCGGAAGAGCCTGAGATGACCTATCTGGGCGAAGGCTCCATGACTTTCGTGCTGAAAGAGGAGAGCGGAGCGGCAGCGCTGCTGAAACTCACCTTTTCCGCAGACGGAGAAGGGAACATCACATTCCGCTCGGAAGATATTTCTGGGGAGTTTTAAAATAATTTTGAAAAAAGGGCAGGAAAACGATTCGCACTCTATACATCTCGGTTTGATTGTGCTATGATAAGAGAATACTAAAAACTATGAAAAGTAGGTTTTAATACCGGATGAAGTGCGAGGGATTGTCATGCAGGAAACTGTACAAATCATCAGTGACGGTTCTCTGGATCTGCCGGAGGAACTGACGAAAGAAAAAAATATAGAGGTTGTGCCCTTTTATGTTTCGTTTGACGGCGAGACTTATCGGAAAGAGATGCGGGAGATCGGGGTGCGGGAATTTTACCAGGAGATGGTAGACCATCCCAATGTGTTCCCCAAGACATCGATGCCGGCGGTTTATGACTATTATGAGGTCTTTCAGAAGTATGCCGAGCAGAATATTCCGATGATCTGCATTTGCATCACGAAAAAATTCAGCGGCTCCATGCAGTCGGCGCTGACGGCGCAGAATATGATTCAGGAAGAGTATCCGGATGCGAAGATCACAGTGATGGACTGCACATTCAATACGGTACTGCAGGGAATGTTCGTGCTGGAGGCGTGCAAACTGCGGGATATGGGACTGTCCTATGAACAGATTGTGGAGGCCCTTCTGCCCATTCGTGAAACAGGACGGATTTTCTTTACCATTGGAAACATCGATTATCTGAAACATGGTGGCCGAATCGGAAAGCTCAAGGGAATCGCTGCAGAGGCACTGAAGATCAAACCGCTGATTACCTTGAAAGAGGGAGAAATCTTTAATTCCGGTATCACCAGAAGTCGCCAGAAATCCATGCAGAAGGTCGTGGATATGGCTGAGAAATACATGGATGAAATCAAGGCCAAACCGGGAGAATACACCTTCTGCATCGGGTTTGGATATGATTATGAGGAGGCTGTGGCATTCCGGGAGATGCTGAAAGACCTGGTCAAAGAGCGATTGGGAATCGAAGAGATTGGCATTTATCAGATCGGTGCGACCATCGGCGTGCATACAGGGCCTTATCCCATCGGTGTTGGGATCTTGAAACGGGCGACCGTGCCGACTCCTGAATCGGAAAACTGAAAAAACAAAAAACAGCCGCAAATCATTGCAGAATGATTTGCGGCTGTTTTGTCTGTCATCCCGGTAAAAGGGGGGCAGGGGTATCCTGTTTACTTTTTGGAAGGTTCTTCCAGTTCTTTCCGCAGAGAGTCCAGAGCTTCCTGCTCCTGCTCCATCCGCAGAGAGGGGAACGCTTTCAGCAGACGTTTCTGGCTGGCTTTGGTTTCGGCCAATTTGGCATGGAACTCTTCCAGACGTTCGGCCTGCCGTGCTGCCCGCGCGGTTTTCCGCTCACCCAGGAACTGATCCAGCAGCGCCTGCTCTTCTGCACGGTGCCGCTGAGACAGGGCTTTTTCTTCGGCCAGATGGGCCTCAATCACATCGGAGAACTGACTGTAAAATGCACGGCCGTCGGCGGTGCGCTCCAGCAGTCTCTGCACAGCGTCAGATACGCCCTCGCCCAAATCGTCGGACAGTTCGTGGATTTCTCCGGCCAGGGCGGTAAGGGTCTGCAGCCGTTTCTGCAGGCCGCGAACGGCGGCCACAGTGGCGGCCAGGTCGATGATGCCTGCCAGAATGCAAATACCCAGAATCACCAGACCCACGGTGTGGGGAATCCAGTGGAGGAAGTCCATGATGATGGGGTGGAGAATACGCATGATGCTCACGCAGGCCAGTCCCCAGAGAATGGAAAATTCCAGACAGATATAGCCTTTGAGATTGAATTTCCGTTCGGAATAGTCCCACCATTTTGCATGGAACAGTTTTTCCAGAATCCACCCGGTGAAATATTCCAGAACCGTGGTCAAAGCCATTGAACCTAAAAACAGCAGGGGCAGGTTCCCGGTCAGCGGTGTGAGTACCACGACCACAATGACCATGCCGAACCCGTAAATTGGGCAGATGGGACCATTGAGGAAACCGCGGTTGACAAAGGTACCGGATTTCAGCGTGGCAAAGGCCACCTCACTGCACCAGCCTAAGAATCCGTAAGTAAAAAAGATCAGCAGGAGCTCGTAGAGGGTGATGGTCACGCCATTGAAAAAGTGAATGGTCATTGTTCGGCCCATCCTTTCTGAAAAGAAGAACTGCCTGGCGAACAGCGAATCGCCGGGCAGTTCCATTATATGCCTTTTTTCGACAGGATGCAATATCAGCGCAAATAGGACCGGGCGGCCAGCAGATGGCAGAGCAGGAACTCAAGTCCGGCAACGCCGATCATAGCGCCAGCCAGGTAAATGGGGGAGCTGAGCAGTAAATCCACAATGGCAGCGCCGACGGGAGTGGCAGGGCCGCCGAAGAACAGGACAGCGCACAGCGTCGGTACGATCACGCAGTAGAATACCCGGGCCTTTTTGGGCAGCTGAAAGAACATGGCGCTGATGAGCAGACCGGCATAGTTGGCGGCCATGAGCACGCAGAACTGGACTGCCAGTCGGCCGGGAAGACCCAGCTGGGGGAAGAGCATCTCGAAAAAGGAGTAGTACTGTCCGCTCCAGAGCCCCGTTTGCAATGCGCTCAGCACGGTTCCCATCAAAAAGTCTGCACAGATCACCAGCAGCGCCAGAGTCACCGTTGCGGCAAGAACGCTCAAGCTGAGCAGTTTGCGGCTCAGTCCGCATTGGAGATACAGGCGCATTTCCACACCGAAGGTGGTGATGCCCGCAACGAACAAAAACAGAATGCTGCACATCTCCACACCGGCGATCTGTCCGCGGTTGTGGCTGTCCGTGACGATGACTGCGGACAAAAGAAAGACTGCAAACAGGGCGCCGTAATAACTGAGCAGGCTGCTGCGGGATTCGATCATTTGATACTTATAGGCAGTGAAAAATTTTTGTCTCATGGTCAAAGACCCTCCTTTTTCTCGGTCATGCGGATAAACAGTTTTTGCAGATCCAGAGGACTGACAGTGAGACCGGCCGGAACGTCTTCGGGTCTGCCCAGAATGGCGGCGGTGCGGATGCCGCCGATGGTATCCTGTCCCACAACTTCTTTTCCCTGACAGTAGGCATCCACGGCGGAAATGGCGCCGGTGATGTTGTATCCGGAGCGGAGCAGATGCTCCACGCTGTCGATTTTCAGCACTCTGCCTTTGTCGATGATGATCACATCCTCAATCACGCCGGATACTTCCTCAATCAGGTGGGTAGAGAGCAGAAAGGTGCGGGGGCGCTGGGCGTAAGTGGTCAGCAGGGATTTGTAAAACAGTTCCCGGTGGCCCGCATCCAGACCCAGTACCGGTTCGTCCATAAAAATATAGTCTGCATCCACGCAGAGAGCGGTGATGAGCTTATAGATGGACTTATACCCGGTGGACAGGGCGGTGATCTTTTTCTTCGGGTTCAATTCAAACTCCCGGCACAGATGCTGCGCCAATTCCTGGTCAAATCCGCCGTAAAATTCCCCGGTCCAGCGGAACACATCCCGCACCCGCATGGTCTCGGGATACAGATCTTCCTCGCTCATCATGTAGATCCGCCCGGCGTTTTCGTGAATGGAAACCCCGTCGATAGTGCAGGTGCCGGCAGTGGGACGGACCCGGTCACTGAGAATGCCCATCAAGGTGCTTTTGCCTGCGCCGTTCCTGCCCAACAGACCGTAAATCTTCTCCGGTTCCAGGGTGAGGGACACGCCCTCCAGGGCGGTGGTTTTTCCGAATGTCTTTCCGATTTGTGTTGCGATGATGCTCATTGCGTGTTTCCTCCCTTTTGGATCAGTTGAATGAGATCTTCCTGGGCCATGCCCAACCGCTCGCCTTCCCGCAGCATGGGGAGAATATAACGGTCGTAAAATTCTGATAAGCGGGCGGTGCGGATACGCTCCGCTGCCCCGGTGCATACAAACATGCCGACGCCTCGTTTCTTGTAAAGAATTTGTTCTGCCACCAGTTGGTTCATGCCTTTGAGCACGGTGGCGGGATTGATTTGCAGTCCGGTGGACAGCTCTGTGGTGGAGGGGACCTGGGTCTCCTCCGGATAGATGCCGGTCAGGATGGCCTCTTCCAGTTCCCGGGCGATTTGAAGATAGATGGGAGTTTCGCTTTGAAAATTGATGTTCAGCGGGAACACCTCCTTCTGTTGGTTCGTTAGTTGGTTAATTACTTGTGTAACTAACTATAACAGCGGAATGCGAAATTGTCAAGCGTAAAATCAAAAAAGCCTCAGGCGAACCTGAGGCAAATGGGGAGGAGATATTCTGAGAACGTTTATGGAAACGGGATGGGGCAGCCCTCAGACCCCGGTCAAGTCAAAGTCCGGGATCATTTCATCGGTGGCGGCGGAGATGTCCTGATAGTAGCCGTCGGTGATGCCCAGTTTGAGCATATAGCGGTAGCAGAATTCACTGAGAGCGGGGGTGACGGTGTGCGTCAGTTCCGGCCACTGTTCCAGTCCCGGCATGGGGGTATATTGACTCATGAGGCTGAATAAATAGTGATTTTGGGGCAGGGCGGCGGCCAGCATTTCCAGGACGCCTTTGGTGTTTTTCGGGCGCTCCGGTAAAATCAGGTGCCGAATCAAAAGTCCGCGCTGCATCATCCCGTCATCGTCCAGGACATAGGGGCCGGTCTGGCGATACATTTCCTGCAGGGCGGCCAGGGCGACCTGGGGATAGTCCGGTGCGGCGGAATAGGCCCGGGCCAGAGCCGGGTCGGAGTATTTCAGGTCCGGCAGATAGATCTGCACCTTTCCTTCCAATTGCTTGAGGGTTTCCACGCTGTCATATCCGGAACTGTTCCAGATTACGGGGATGCCCAGATCCAACCCATCCAATGCCTGGGCGATGGTGGAGGCATAATGGCTGGGGGTGACCAGATTGAGGTTATGTACCCCCTGGTCCCGAAGTCGGAGAAAGATGTCCCGCAGTTGTGGAATCGTGACGGCTTTTCCTGCTGTACCCCGGCTGATTTCCCGGTTTTGGCAAAAGACGCAGCGCAGATTGCATCCGGAAAAAAAGACAGTGCCGGAACCTCTGTCACCGGAGATGCAGGGTTCCTCGCCGTAATGGGGCGCGGCCCGGGAGACCACGGGCAGTTCCGGAACCATACAAAATCCGGTTCGGACACTCCGGTCGATGCCGCACTGTCGGGGGCATTGGAGGCAAATGGACATAAACAGTTCTCCTTTTCATTGATGAGAGCAGTATAGACGAATTTGCCGGACTTTGCAACGGAAAGTCATTTGTGCAGGTTCTATAAGAGAAAAAATCAAAAATTGTGAACTGATTGAATGGAAAATCAATGTATTTTTTACAAATTTTATTGAATTTCGTACAAAATGGGTATACAATTAAAACATCATCAAAGCAATGCCGCATAGCGGCACAGGAGAAAGAGCATGATCAACCTTGTACTTGTGGAGCCGGAGATCCCAAATAATACCGGCGCCATTGGCAGGACCTGCGTGTGTACCGGCGCCCGGCTGCACCTGATCCGGCCTTTGGGATTCGATATTTCGGACAAAGCCGTGCGGCGGGCAGGCATGGATTATTGGTACGACATCGACCTGCATGTCTATGATTCCATTGACGAGTATTTTACCCAGAATGGGGATGCCAATATTTGGCTGACCACCACCAAAGCGCCTCATAGCTATACGGAATGTGATTTTACCACCCCGGATGTGACCTTCCTGTTTGGCAGAGAGTCTGCCGGACTGCCGGAATGGCTCCGGGAAAAATATTGGGACAGATGTATCCGCATCCCCATGCGTCCCACTGTGCGGAGTCTGAATCTGTCCAACGCAGCTGCAATTGTTACCTATGAAGCCCTGCGGCAGCAGGGATTTCCGAATTTAAAAGATTTTGGTTCAATGAGGGAGGATATCTGATGAACTACAACAAAAAAACGGTCCGGGATCTGGATCTGGCGGGAAAAAAAGTGTTGCTCCGCTGTGATTTCAATGTGCCTCAGGACAAGGCTACCGGCAAGATCACCAGTGATAAGCGTATTGTGGCATCTCTGCCCACCATCCGCTATCTGTTGGAGCACGGGGCAGCGGTGATTGCCTGCTCCCATTTGGGCAAGCCCAAGGGCGAATGGAAAGAGAGCCTGACACTGGCGCCTGTGGCACAGCGGCTGAGTGAGCTGCTGGAGATCCCTGTGGAATTTGCCAAAGATATTGTGGGCGAAGACGCAAAAGCCAAAGCAGCTGCGCTCCAGCCGGGGCAGGTTCTGCTGTTGGAGAACCTGCGGTTTGACAAGGGCGAGGAGAAAAATGACCCCGAATTGGCCAAGGCGCTGGCAAGTCTGGCGGATGTATATGTGTCCGATGCATTCGGTACAGTTCACAGAGCCCATGCCTCCACGGCAGGCGTGGCGGCCTATCTGCCGGCCTACGCAGGACTTCTGGTGGAGAAAGAGCTGTCTGTGATGGGCAAAGCGCTGGACGATCCCAAACGCCCCTTTGTGGCCATTCTGGGCGGCGCTAAAGTTTCGGATAAGATCGGCGTGATCAACAATCTGCTGGAAAAAGCGGATACCATCATCATCGGCGGCGGTATGGCATATACCTTCCTGAAGGCCCAGGGATATTCCGTGGGGACTTCTCTGCTGGAAGAGGACAAAGTGGACTATGCCCGGGAAATGATCGAAAAAGCCAAGGAAAAAGGCGTGAATTTGCTGCTGCCGATGGATACGGCGGTGCATGACAAGTTTGAAGATGTGGAAGAGTTCATGACGGTGGATGTGACAGGGATTCCCGACGGATATATGGGCCTGGATATTGGCCCCCAGACCGTCAAACTGTTCTCCAACGCCATCCGGGGCGCAGGCACAGTGGTCTGGAACGGGCCGATGGGCGTGTTTGAGTTCCCGTCTTTCGCCACGGGCACAGAAGAAGTGGCCAGAGCGGTGGCGGAATCCGGCGCTATCACGATCGTGGGCGGCGGCGACAGTGCCGCAGCAGTGGAAAAACTGGGATTTGCCGATCGGATGACCCATATCTCCACCGGCGGCGGCGCCTCTCTGGAGTTCCTGGAAGGAAAAGAACTGCCCGGCGTGGCTTGCCTGCTGGATGCCTGAAGGTGAATACTATGAATAAAAAATACAGAAAACCCGTAATTGCCGGGAACTGGAAAATGAATATGCTGGCCTCCCAGACCAAAGAGTTTGCGGATGAGCTGCGGCCTCTCCTGCCCAAAAACCGGGGATGTGAGACGGTGCTGTGCGTCCCCTTTCCCCTGATTCCCAGTATCCTGCGGGCGGTCAAGGGCATGCGGGTGGCCATCGGAGCTCAGGATGTTTCTGCCAATACCCAGGGCGCTTACACCGGCGAGGTGTCTGCTGCCATGCTGAAAGATTTGGGCGTGAAGTTCTGCATCGTGGGACACAGCGAGCGCCGTGCCTACCATGGAGAGACTGACAGCCAGGTCAATGCCAAAGTCAAGCAGCTGCTGGCAAACGGCATCACTCCCATCATCTGCGTTGGGGAAACCCTGGAGCAGCGGGAGCGGGGCATCACTTTGGAGTGGATTGCCATTCAGGTCAAGTGCGCCCTGGAGGGATTGACCGATGGGGAGACCCGTCGCTGCATCATTGCTTATGAGCCGGTCTGGGCCATCGGTACCGGAAAGACTGCCACGGCAGAACAGGCGCAGGAGGTCTGCGAGCATATTCGTCTGGTGGTTCGGAAACTGTATGATGCCAAAACGGCCAGAGCTGTGCCGGTGCTGTATGGCGGCAGTATGAATGCGAAAAACTGCGAAGAACTGCTGGCCTGCCCGGATATTGACGGCGGCCTGATCGGCGGAGCATCCCTGAAACCGGCGGATTTCTCCGTGATCTTGGGCGCAGCCAGCGAGGAGTGAGGGAATGAGCAATAAGATCGCCCTTGTGATCCTGGATGGAATCGGCATTGGCGTACCCAATGGCGGAAACGCCATTTATATGGCGGAAACGCCCCGGATTGATGCGCTTCTGGACCACAGTCCGGTGACACACCTGTCCGCATCCGGACTGGATGTGGGATTGCCGGAAGGCCAGATGGGCAACTCGGAGGTGGGACACACCAACATTGGCGCCGGCCGGGTGGTGTTTCAGGACCTGCCCCGTATCAGCCAGGAGATCGAGAACGGAAGATTCTATGAAAATCCAGCCTATGCCGCCGCTATGGACGGCGCAAAGGCAGAGGGGAAAGCGCTGCATGTGATGGGATTGCTGTCTGACGGCGGTGTCCACAGCCATATGGACCACATTCTGGCCTGCCTGGAAATGGCAAAGCGCCGGGGCGTGGAGCGGGTGTATGTCCATGCGTTCCTGGACGGACGGGATGTGGACCCCCAATCCGGCAAAGGATTTGTGCAGCAGCTGCAAAGCGCCTGTGATGCTCTGGGAAATGCCAAAATCGCTACCATTTCCGGCCGGTTTTATGCCATGGATCGGGATAAACGGTGGGATCGGGTCGAATTGGCCTACGACGCCATGGTCTGCGGCCAGGCGCCTTATGCGCCGGACCCGGTGCAGGCAGTGGCAGACAGCTACGAGGCCGGTGTGACCGATGAGTTTATGAAACCTGTGGTCTGCTGCCGGGAGGGTATGATTGCCGCCGGGGACAGTGTGATTTTCATGAACTTCCGCCCCGACCGGGCCAGAGAGATGACCTGGGCGCTGAATCTGCCGGAGTTTGATGGGTTCACCCGGAAACAGACGGTATTTCCTCTACGGTATGTCTGCACTTCCCAGTATGATGAAAATTTGGATCTGCCCATTGCCTATCCGCCGGAGCGCATCGACTGCACTTTGGGAGAATATGTCAGCCGGATGGGCCTGAAACAGCTCCGCATTGCAGAAACGGAAAAGTATGCCCATGTGACCTTTTTCTTCAACGGCGGCGTGGAAACTGTGTATCCCGGGGAAGACCGGGTGCTGGTCCCCTCTCCCAAGGAGTATGCCACCTATGATCTGGTGCCGGAAATGAGCGCTCGCGCCGTGACGGAGGAACTGGTGAAACGGATCGAGACCGGGGACTATGACATGATCATCTGCAACTATGCCAACTGCGACATGGTAGGGCATACAGGGGTGATGCCTGCGGCGGTGAAGGCCGTGGAAACGGTGGATGAATGTCTGGGCCGGGTAGTGGATGCCTGTGCCAAGGCAGGGTATATCCTGTGCGTCACGGCTGACCACGGCAATGCGGATCTGATGTTTGACGAGAGCGGCCGGGTGAATACGGCTCATACCACCAACCCCGTACCGTTCCTGGTGAAATTTGCGCCGACGGCCATTCTGCGTTCCGGCCGCCTGTGCGACATTGCCCCTACCATGCTGGAATTGATGGGGCTGCCCATTCCGCCGGAGATGACCGGCGAGAGCCTGCTGCTGCATGAGAAACACTGAAAATACAGACGACATAGATTTAGGAGGAAGAATGTATGAAACAGTATTTTGAGATCGTAGATGTGATGGCCCGCGAGATCATGGATTCCCGGGGCAACCCCACCGTGGAAGTGGAAGTGACCCTGGATGACGGCACTGTGGGCCGTGCTGCGGTGCCCTCCGGCGCATCGACCGGTATCCATGAGGCATGCGAGCTGCGGGATGGCGACAAGGGTCGTTACCTGGGCAAGGGCGTGACCAAAGCGGTGCAGAATGTGAACACGGAGATTGCTGAGGCTATGCTGGGTCTGAACGCGCTGGATCAGACTTCCATTGACCGCCTGCTCATCGAACTGGACGGCACGCCCAACAAGACTCGTCTGGGTGCAAACGCCATTCTGGGCGTGTCTCTGGCTTGCGCAAAGGCTGCGGCTGAGGCCACCGGCGTGGGTCTGTACAATTACATTGGCGGCTGCAATGCCAAAACTCTGCCCGTGCCCATGATGAATGTGCTCAACGGCGGCGCACATGCTACCGGCTCCAATGTGGACATTCAGGAATTCATGATCATGCCCGTTGGCGCAGAAAGCTTTACCGAGGCGCTGCGGATGTGCGCAGAGGTGTTCCATGCGCTGAAAAAAGTGGTCAACGCCAACGGCGTGGGCGATGAGGGCGGCTATGCGCCCAATCTGGACAGCGACGAGGACGCTCTGAAGGCACTGGTTACCGCAATCGAAAATGCCGGTTATCGTCCCGGCGAGGACTTCCGCATTGCCATTGACGGCGCTGTGGCTGACTGGTTCAACCAGGAGGATCAGTGCTACCACCTGCCCAAACGCGGCACCGTGATGACCCGGGAGCAGATGGTGGATATGTGGGAGGACTTTGCCAACAAATATCCCATCATTTCCATTGAAGACGGCATGGCCGAGGACGACTGGGAAGGCTGGAAGATGCTGATGGATCGGATCGGCGATCGGGTGCAGCTGGTGGGCGACGACCTGTTTGTCACCAACACCGAGCGGATCAAAAAGGGCATCGAGTTGGGCTGCGCCAATGCAGTGCTCATCAAGCTCAACCAGATCGGCACCCTGACCGAGACGCTGGATGCCATTGCGATGGCACACAGAGCCGGTTGGACTGCCATCGTGTCCCACCGCTCCGGCGAAACCGAGGATACCACCATTGCGGATATTTCCGTGGCAGTCAACGCCGGACAGATCAAGACCGGCGCACCCAGCCGCACAGACCGTGTGGCCAAGTACAATCAGCTCCTGCGTATCGAGGATGAGCTGTTTGATGTGGCACAGTATCCCGGTATGGACGCATTCTTCTCCATCCGGAAATAAGTTTTTCCGATAAAACATTCCAAAGCAGTATAAAAGGTGTTTTCACTGGCAAGAATAGCCGGTGAAAACACCTTTTTTGCTATGGAGGTTTCTTATGAACGATGAGTATGAAGAGTACGGCGCAGCCGACCGACTGAACGGAAAGGGCTTTTACATAGCCCTCGGGCTATGTATCTGTGTGATCGCACTGTCTGCATGGGTGATCCTGTCGGCAAAAGGCTCCCGGGAGCCCCAGGCGGAAGTTCCTGTGGCGGAACAGCAGCCGGTCAACTGGCTGGAGGAAGAGAAACCGGCGCAGCGAGAGCCTGTGAGTTCCGTTGTGGCGCCGGAAACGGTGGAGACCATGACAGAGCCAGCGCCTGTACAGACTCCGGAAACGGCGGTACAGGAGCCGTCAGTACCTCAGGAGCCGGTTCTTGTGCCGGAACCGGAACCGCAGGCTCCGGTAGAGGCGCCGCTGAATACCGGTGTGTACCTCTGGCCGGTGGTGGGAGAAGTGGAAGTGCCTTACAGCATGGATGCCCTGACCTACAATGTGACCATGTCCGATTGGCGCACCCATGACGGGATCGACATTCTGGCAGAGGCCGGAACGGTGGTCATGGCTGCTGCCGGCGGAAAAGTGGAAGATGTGTATGCCGATGACCTGTATGGTACCACGGTGGTCATCGACCACGGTGCGGGACTGAAAAGCTACTATGCCAACTTGCAGGAGACCCCGAATGTGGCCGTGGGGGACACGGTGATGGCAGGACAGACCATCGGCGCCGTTGGCAAGACAGCAATCTGCGAGAATAACGAGCCGTTCCATCTGCACCTGGCCATGTCCTTGGACGGACAGAGCGTGAACCCGGCAGACTACCTTCCGAAACTATGATTTGCCCCTCCGGTCTTTCCCGAAAGACCGGAGGAAAAATTTTGCAAAATTTTTTAAAAAAAGATATTGACAAATTGCGCTGCTTTGCGTATAATAACTCTTGCGTTGTGGCGGCATAGCTCAGTTGGCTAGAGCATACGGTTCATACCCGTAGTGTCCCCGGTTCGAATCCAGGTGCCGCTACCACACCGCTGAAAGTCATTTCGGCGGTTTATATGGCCCGTTGGTCAAGCGGTTAAGACACCGCCCTTTCACGGCGGTAACATGGGTTCGATTCCCGTACGGGTCACCAATGGAGGCGTAGCTCAGCTGGTTAGAGCGCCTGCTTCACACGCAGGAGGTCGATGGTTCGAGCCCATTCGTCTCCACCAAATCCTCGGAAACTTCGGTTTCCGAGGATTTTTTATTTTGCTGAAATCGAAAAACACCGCTGCAGAAACGCAGCGGTGTTTTGCTTTATGAGGAATACTCAGGTTTCGGAGCACTGTTCCGCGCGGACAAATCGGGTCACTTCCTGAAATTTTTGAAGGATCAGCGCCTTTTTGTCGTGGAAAAAGCGGAACCCGGTGATCCCGGCGCACAGGATGGCCAATGCCATGGTGCAGAACAGGGGATGGGGCACATGGAACAGTGTCAGCAGCGCATACACGCCGAAGGAGGCCAGCACTGCGGAAAAAACATAGATCACGGTTGCATACCGGAGTACGAATCGGTCGTTGAGAGAAAGAATGTATGTGTTCCATTCTTCTTCGGAACGGTGGAGCGCTCTGCCCTTGAGTGCGAATGTCAACAGCAGCAGACCTACGGCAACGGCTTTGGTCAAGAGTATTTTTGTGCCGACAGTTCCGGCGAACAAAAGAATAGGTTTCACGAAAACGCCTCCCATTGATACTGACACCATTAAAGCACCTGGGGCGGAAAAAGTCAATCTCTGTACTTTTTGATTGACGGCTCATCTGTCACTGGCCAGTCCTGTGATGGAGCGTTTTTGATTGGCATGGAAGATGTACCGGGCCAGTCGAAAGGAATACTGCAGCTCGAACCGGACATCCGGGTCTTCAAAATCCAGACCGGTCAGAGAATTGATCTTTTGCAGCCGGTAACTGAGGGTGTTGCGGTGCAGAAACAGTTCCGATGCGGTCTGATGGTTGTTGAATCCGCAGTAGGTGAGGGTCTCCAGGGTTTTGTAGAGTTGTGTCCCGTTGGCATGGTCGTATTTTCGGAGAATACTCAGTACCGGGTGGCAGCACAGATCCAGCTGCTGAAGGTCGCTTTGCAGATCGGCCAGATCATAAAACGCATAGTCCCGATAAGGGAAGACCGTACCTGAGATCTCCAGGATGGATGCGGAGCGGAGAGCTTTTTTGGCTTGCTGATAGCAGGAACGGGTGTTGCTGATTTTGGAATACGGATTACTCAGTCCGGCGATCAAATCATTTTCCGTGCAGAATGTCTGGAGAGCCTGCAGTACATCGGCTTGGAGTTCCAGCATATTTTCCGGCAGCGGGATGAGGGAAACGATAGAGTTCTCATAACAGATGGGCTGTACAGCGGGGAATACTTCTTGGAATTTGGGGCAGAGTTTTTGCCGAATATGGGATTCCGTGGAAAAATACAGCGGTTTCAGGAGTGCAAGGACCATACATTTGGGAAATTCGATCTGCGCTGCATCGATTCTGGCCTGGATCTGCTCCAGGGGGATTCCGTTGAGCAGGTCGGTCATGAAATCTGAGACGACTCTGGTGCGGACAGCGTTGATGTCCTTGCCTTGCAGAATAATGTCGGATACCATGCGGGTGATCATGGGCAGCACGCTGTAGCACAGGGGATCAAAATTGTCCTCGGACTGGATCATGAACACATATCCGTACAGCTCACCGTGCAAAATGATGCGGTTGGAAAGATAAAACAGGTGGTTGTCGATACAATTGCGCAGAAATGGCCCATCCCCCGATTCGCTGTCATGCTGGGACTTCACATCACGAATGTGTTCAATGAAAAACGGCGGACAGTATCCCTTCAGAATACTGTCATTCCATATTGGTTCTTCCACTTTGAAGGGTTTGGAATAGGAGAGGATCTTCCCGGACATATCAATGATGACTACGGAGGTGTTCAGCGTCGTTCCGATATTTTCCAACATTCCGCTGATCCCTTTTCCGCGCACGATCGCATCCATCATCTGGATATAAATGTCCTGCATTTTATAGTTGGAGTGGAGAATGATACTGGCATCGGAAATGAAACTGCTCATATCGGCGATGTCGATTTGAATGGCGTTGGCGATCAGCTGCTCAGATTCATGGGTGGCATCTCCGCAAAAAATCAAATTACCGGGCAATTTTCTGTTGTGCACCAATGACAAATCGTAGACAAAATAGACGACATCCGGTTTTGGGGGATGGGTAGGGTTGGATTCTAATAGATCCTCGATACTGTAAACTTGACGATTATCGTAGGTATGTGTCTTGATAATATGATACTTGTTGCTTAATTCAGAAACAAAATCCAGGAACATCATAGATTGTCACCTCAATCACAATATTATGCGATATGCCTAAAAAAAGCAAGGGGAATGAAAAGATTGGGCGTCGCGCACAATACAGGACACAGTTTTTTGTCTGCGTGCACGTTAACAAAATCACAAATCCGTGGTACAGTTATTTCAGATTCAGGGAACACTGTGTGACAGAGAAAATCGAGGGCGATCCGGAGCGTCTCGATTTCCACTCTGGCGTGTAAGATAAATGAAAATCAGGAGGTTTCTGTATGAAGTACGAAAAACTTTTTGAGAAGGGCAAGATCGGAAAGCTCACTCTGAAAAACCGCATTGTGATGCCCCCTATGGGCACCGGCTTTGCCGCCGCATCCGGCGAAGCCTCTGAAGAGATTATTCGCTACTATGAGGAACGCGCCAAAGGCGGCGTGGGCCTGATCATCACGGAGGTCTGCCGTGTGGATGAGCTGTCCGGCGTGGCACAGCCCTGCCAGCTGCGGGCAACGGATATGGATGTGATTCCAAGCTTTACCCGCATGGTGGATCGAATTCATGCCTACGGCACCAAAATGTTCCTGCAGCTCCATCACCCCGGCAACGAAGCATTTCCCAGCACTCTTCACGGTAATCCGCTGATCGCTCCGTCTCCGGTGGCATGTCAGCTTGTGGGCGTGACGCCGAAAGAGATGAGCACTGCAGAAGTGGGGGCTATGGTGCAGAACTTTGTCAAGGGTGCTATCATCGCCAAGACTGCCGGTTTTGACGGCGTGGAACTTCATGCGGCACACGGATATCTGATCAACCAGTTTATGTCTCCCCACACCAACCACAGAACGGATCAGTACGGCGGAGACTTCTTCAACCGGATGCGGTTCATTACAGAGATTATTGTCAGCATCCGATTTGCCTGCGGTCCGGACTTCCCCATCTCTGTTCGTATGGATGGCACGGACTTCTGGGAAGATGGTATGGATGAGGCAGAGTGCCAGCATGTGGCACGGTATCTGGAGAGCCTGGGTGTTGCCTGCCTGAATATTTCCAGCGGCAGCTATGAATCCGGCTGGTCGATCATTGAACCGTATACTTATCCGGAAGGCTGGAAGAAACACCTGGCCAAGGGAATCAAGGAATGCGTACATATCCCCGTGATCGCGGTCAACACCGTGAAACATCCCGCTTTTGCAGAGCAGTTGCTGGAGGAGGGCGTTTCCGACTTCGTGGCCATTGCCCGCGGCAACCTGTGCGATCCGGAGTTCTCCAACAAGGCCAAGCGGGGCGACGATGCCCGCATTCGCAAGTGCATCGGCTGCCTGAACTGCTTTAAGCAGGCCGGTGCCGGTCGTGCCATCGAATGTGCGGTGAACCCCCTGCTGGGCAGAGAGACGTATCGCGGCGACGACAAACTGGTGAAAAACGGCGACGGACAGACCGTGGCGGTGATCGGTGCCGGACCTGCCGGTCTGCAGGCGGCCATCGTTCTGGCCAAGCGGGGATTCAAACCCGTGGTCTTTGAAAAATCGGATTCGATCGGCGGTTCCATGAAACTGGCCTCTCAGCCTCCCTGCAAGGAACTGATTGCAGAATTTATCGAAACTCTGGGTCTGGAGGCACAGGATTACGGTGTGGAGATCCGGCTGAATACTCCCGGCACAGTGGAGGCGGCCAAAGAGATCGGTGCAGTCGGTGTGATTGTGGCAGCAGGCGGCATCAAGATCTGCCCGCCGGTTCCCGGCATTGAGAAAGCCGTGTCCTTTGAACAGGTCCTGACCCGGCAGGTGGAGTACACCGGAAAGAAGATCGCCGTCATCGGCGGCGGCCTGACCGGTCTGGAAACTGCGGAGTTCCTGGGTGCACAGGGCAACGAAGTGACGGTCATCGAGATGGCTCCTGCAGTGGGAACGGCCATGTACCGAAGCGTGACCAATGCGATCTTGGAAAATATCGCCAAGGACGGCGGTCACATCATGACCAGTCATCTGTTCAAGGGCGTGAAAGACGGCGCTGTGGTCGTTAACAGTCTGGCCAGCGGATTTGATATTGATGTTCCTGCGGATGCCTGCGTCATTGCCATGGGCGTGCATCCCAATGAGGCGCTGGCAGAGGAATTTGAGGCGGCCTTTGACCGGGTCGCTGTGGTAGGCGATACATCGGATCCCGGCAACATTGCAGACGCCACCAATTCCGGCTATGCCAAAGCGTTCGTATTTTAATGGATCGAGGAAGGAGTGTGCACAATGAAGGAATTTAAAGATAAAGTTCTTGTAGTTACCGGCGGTTCCCGAGGCATCGGCCGCGCCATTGCGGTGGAAGGCGCCAAGCGGGGCATGAAGATCGTTCTCAATGATATTGACGGCGAGCAGCTGGAAAAGACCTGCGAAGAGATTCGGAACATGGGCGCCGAGTGCGTGGGACAGCACGCAGACATTTCCCTGTATGAAAATATCGAGGCGCTGCTGAAACTGACCCTGGACAGTTTCGGACGAGTGGATATTCTGGTGAACAATGCTGGCTGTGCAGTGTCCGGCGCCATCTGGAAAGTTCCCAAGCAGGATATTGACTGGATCACGGAGCTGAACTTCCTGAGTCATCTGTACGGCATGAAGGTGTTCCTGCCCCAGATGATCGCCCAGGGAACCCCCTGTGAGATCGTGAATGTGGAATCCACAGCAGGTCTGATGACCTCCGGCAAAGCCACCATGTACCATGCTACCAAAGCGGCGGGCGTGGCGGCATCGGAAAGCGTTTACATTGCCATGAAGGAAAATGGATATCCCATCAACATCCACTGCCTGGTTCCCGCCTATGTGAAGACGACGATTCATTTGGCGGATCTCCACCGTCCGGAGCGTTACGCCATGGGCGATGATCCCTACTACACCAGTGAAGAGTATAAAGCAGGTCAGATCCGCTCTGAACGGGGCGTGATGAGCGGAATTCCCGACTGGTATGTGGGCGAATGTGTGTTCACGGCCATCGAGGACGAAAAGTTCTACATTTTCACCCACCCCGAATCCCAGGTGGTGGCTCAGCCGAGAGTGCAGCGTATGGCCATCGGCATCAATCCCCAGACCTGATGAAATGTTGCCGTCCGCTCCCTGAAACAGGGGGCGGACGGGGAAAGGCTACGAAAAGGAGGAAGAAACATGTTTACACAGTATGAAAATGAAAGAGTGGTCGTTACCGGCGGTGCCAACGGCATCGGAAAGGCATTGGCTCTGGGATTTGCCAAGCGAGGCGCCCATGTGGCCGTGGTAGATATTCACGGAGACGAGGCAGAGGCTGTGGCAGCGGAGATCCGGGCTATGGGCCGCAAATCCTTTGCGCTCCAGGCAGATGTGAGCCTGTTGGAGGAGTGCGGCAAGATCCTGGATGCTGTGATGGCAGAATTCGGCGGCTGTGATGTGCTGGTCAATGACGCCGGCGTGTCTGCACTGTCCGATGTGGAGCATATCCCGGAAAAGGATCTGCGCTGGGTCTTTGAGACCAATGTATTCTCTCACTGGTTTATGATGCAGAAATTCCTGCCCCAGATGCGGAAACAGAACACCCATTGCCAGATTTTGAATGTCTGCTCCATCGCAGGACTGATCTCCATGAATGGCGCTCCCGCGTATTTCAGTTCCAAACATGCCGCAGTGGCGCTGTCAGAGTGCCTGTATAAACAGCTGAAAGCAGAGGGTGCGGACATTGATGTGTCGATCTTCTGCCCGGGTTATGTGCAGACGGAAATGCATCTGACAGACCGGCATCGCCCTGAGCGTTACGCCATTCAGGAGGATGAGGCATATTACCATACAGAAGATTATGGCAAAATGGTCGAATTCAATAAGATGCTGCTGACCAATGGTGCGCCTTTGGATACGGCGGTAGAGACGGTGTTCACGGCTTTGGAGAAAGAGCAGTTCTATGTACTGGACAGCCCGAAGTACGAGCGTTTGCTGTGCGAACAGGGCGTGTTTGAGGCAGAGAAGGTTCGTCCTGTCGATTTTTACACCATGAATTGATCGACCGGAATCGTTCAACAAGGAGGAATGTGGAATGGAAGAGAAAGTGACGAAAAAGTTTTTGCTGTATTTCCGCCTGATGCTCCTGGTCTGGATCCTGGTGGCGAACGGGATCTTGCATGTGATCGAATTCCAGTATAGCTGGCTGATCTTTATCAGCAATATCATGATGTTCACCATGGAAGAGGGAACGGTGAATGAGCGATTTATCTCTGTGGAACTGGGTGGCCTGGTGGGCCTGATCCTCACAGTGTGTGCTCTGTTGGCGATCACTGCGCTGACGCCGGTGCTGGGCAGTCTGTTTGGGTTCCTGCTGCCGTTGGCTGTGGTGCTGTTCATTTTGATCGTGCTCCATCCGTATGCCCCTAAGGTACTCAACAATGTAGGGTTTGCCTATCTGACTTGTGCCTGCATCGATACGACTGCGTTTGCGGAGAACATTCCTCTGTATTTTGGAACCTTTATTGTGGGATCTCTGGTTTTCAATGGCGTATGCATTCTGCTGATGAAACCGGCCCGCGCATTGGCGGTCAAAAGCGTGATGAAACAGGAAACGACAACGGCTGAGTAAGGCCAACACTCCGGAACCGGCAGTCCACTGTGGAGTTCTTCTTTGGAAGATGTCGGGAAAAAACAGAACAGCCGGAGGCTCGGGAATTTCCGGGCCTTCGGCTGTTCTTCTGCTATGCTCCCCAAAAAATGAAAGCGCCGGACTGTGGGACTTTACGCCGGATTTTCTTCGTGATACACTGGAAACAGAAAAGGAGGGAGCGGGATGTTTATTCGGTGCCCAACCTGCGGCGACCGTGCCAGTGTGTATCACTGCGGTGGAGATCGCTATAAATTCAGCTGCGGTTTTTGCGGGGACGAGGGGTTTCTGCGCATTTCTAATTGGGAAGAGCCAAAGACTGCGTACGAGCGTGTGGAGGAAAAATTTCAAAGTCTGGACGAGCATCTGCGGCGCCTGTCTCCCGGAAAACAGGGGGAAGAACTTTCTCACCGGATGTTGGAGCATTGCCTGAGCAAGATTTTCACGCCCATCGGCAATCAGACGGAGGAGAACCTGGCGGGACTGAAAAAATTCTGCCGGGAGCATCCGGGGTATTCCGCAGAGCGGATTTTGTCGGCGGCGCGGCAGGGAGAGGCTCTGTTTCGGGAGCAGTTTCAAATCGAGAGGGACGCAATAGGGTCTTTTTGGACGGAGCAGATCTCACAGATGGAATGGCAGCCGCCCCAGGGGATGCTGCCGGAGGCGTTGCGGGACTTCCTGAATGAAATGGATATCCTACGCTACGGATTCTGGGATACGGACTGCAATCCCTGGGAGGAGAGCGAGGCGCTTTTGGAGACCTGTTGGCGGGCGTATGCCTATCGGCACATTCCCAGACAACGGGTGGCTGATACGATCCGGGAGGACCCCGAGGAGTGGTATTGGGCGCTGATGTGCCTGATCCTGGCGGATTTTCCTGAACTGTTTCAGTGGTTTTCCGCAGAAGAATTTTCGGAGATGGATGTATTGGATCTGCTGGAAGAGGTTGCAGAGCGGGATCAGAGTTTGTCGCTGAGAATGTGGCGGGATGTACTGGAAACGGCAAGAGCCTGTTTGCAGGACGCGGAGACTGGAGCGGAACTGATGGACTGGATCACAAGCTGCGTTCTGATGCGTGAGTGGAAAGACGAATTGATCGAGCTGCTGGAGAAAGATGAGGAACTGGCCCGGCTGCTGTTTCAGGAGTCAGGCGCGGTAGACTTTCAGGAAGATGTCCTGGGGATGTGCGGCGCAAAAAGAAACTTCCGGTTGGGGGAGCGGCTGCTGAAACTGCTGAAGGAAAATTCTGTTTTGGGAGAAGAGCGGGGCGAGGTGGTGGAACGCTGTTGGAAAGCGTTTCAGTCACCGCTGAAAGTCTCCGAACGAAAACAGCTGTCGCCTCCATGAGGGATGTCCGGAAAAAAGACTTGCAGGCTTGCAAAAAATGTTATACTTTTCACAAGGAAACAGGATAGGGGGGACTGAAATGCTGCGACTGGTGCCGTATCCATTTTATGAACTGGAAAAGCTTTCTCAGTGGTTCCAAAAACAGGGGGCCAGAGGATTGCGGTTCCGGGAATTTTATCCGATATCCGTGTTGGGACTGTGCGTGGCACGCTTTGAAAAAACGGGACAGAGCCTGCGCTGCGGGGTGCATTATGACCGGCCACGCTACGAAGTTCTTGGGTTCGGCGAGACACGCTGGGACAATGTGCGCGTCACCGAGGGAGAGGATGAGCCTGTGGAGATTTCCCTGGAGGAGTATGCCGCTGCCGCAGAACAGAAACGATATCTCCTGTGGATGAATCTGTTCGTATTTACAGTTATTTTGGGCGGACTGGCCATGATCTTCTGGCAGGAACTGTATACGCCCCGCTGGCGTGTGGCATTGGTGATGGAACTTGCGGTGCTGAGCGGCGGGAACAGTCTGCTGGAATGGTTCCGGCGGGAAGGTTTGTCCCGGAGAGGTGTTTCCGGCATCTGGGTGCTCCCGCCGTTGGTGCAGGCAGTGTGCGCTGTGGCGATGTTTGTGCTGGTGTTCCCGGTGTTTGGCCATGTGCTGGGATGAAGAAAAGACCCGTGGAAAACGGAAAACTCCCCCGGTTTGGAATTTCGGTTCCAAATCGGGGGAGTTGTTTTTTAAGGGCGCAGCAATGCGGCCAGTTCGTCAGCAGTATCTGCGATAAAGTCGGCGCCGTGGGCCTCCAGAAAGGCCCGGCCCCGGAATCCCCAGCTCACGCCGATGCAGGGCAGTCCGGCATTGTGTGCTGTGGCGATGTCCACATCGGAGTCCCCGATGTACACCGCCTGCTGTTTGGGGATGGACAGTGTATCCAGTACGGAATGCACACCGGAGGGGTCCGGTTTCCGGGGGTGTCCCGGCTGTTCGCCAATCACCGGGGTGAACACTCCGGGATAGAAGGTGTCGCACAGGATTTGCGCGCTGTTTTGAGATTTGTTGGTGACCACGGCAGCGGCGATTCCGGCACGGCGGAGCCGTTCCATCAGCGCCGGGAGCTCCGGATAGGGGCGGGTGCGTTCTGCGCAGTGGGCAGGATAGTATGCGGCAAAGTCCGCATAGATTCGTTCGATTTCGGCGGTACAGGTATGGGGTGGGACGGCCTGCTCGATGGTCCGGCGGATGCCGTTGCCCACAAAGCGGCGGATTTCTTCCACTGTCCGGCAGGGAAAACCGGATTGAATCAGTCCGTGATTGACACCGGCAGCCAAATCTTCAATGGTATCCAGAATGGTGCCGTCCAGATCGAATATTGCAAGTTGATAAGTCATCGATTCGCTCCTTTTAGAAAGTCAGCAGACCCAGGTGTTCCAGTAAAATTTTCAATCCCATGAGAATCAAAATCACACCACCTGCGATCTCGGCTTTTTTCCGGTAACGGGAACCGAAGAAGTTCCCGATATACACGCCGATCACACACAGAATCAGCGTGGTCACGCCGATAATCAGCACCGCCTGCCCCATGGGATAGTCCAGAAAAGCGAAAGTGATGCCCACGGCCAGCGCATCGATGCTGGTGGCTACCGACAGAATCAGCAGTTCTTTCAGATCCAAAGGCTGCGCCGTGGGGGAGGCAGATTCCTCCTCTTCCGGGTTGCGTGCCTCCAGGATCATTTTTCCGCCGATGAACGAGAGGAGGATGAAAGCGATCCAGTGATCGATCTGGGTGATGTACTGCTCGAACTGCCGGCCGATCAGCCAACCGATGGCGGGCATCAGCGCCTGAAACCCGCCGAAAAACAGACCGATGACCAGGGCTTGACGGGGTTGGACTTTTGGCATGGCCAGGCCTTTACAGATGGACACTGCAAAGGCATCCATGGCCAAACCGACGCCGATCAAAAACAGAGTGATATACAGTGCCATGTTTCCGTCCTTTCAGGGGTCCAGTGTGACTTCCAGCACCACGGGGTTGTGGTCTGTGTGGGCAAAGCCTTCGTCCATGGTCTCTACTCGCTCCAGTTTCACATTGGGGGAGAGAATAAATCCGTCAATCACATAGAGCTGCGTGTCGGAGTCGGCAGCGTCATACGGCTGATTCAGCAGTCGGCAGGTGGGGACGGACAGGTCACAGGCGAATCTCCAGTGTTCCGGCAGAATTTCTTCCTCCAGAGTTCCGGGGGTCCAGAGGGTGGGGTCCTTGACCGGGAAAGCCTCCAGAGCGCCGGGAAAAGTCTGATTGAAGTCGCCGCCGGCGATGACATAGTTGCCCTTTTCGTACTCCGTGGTGAGCAGATTCATCAGCATTTGGGTCTGGGCGGCTTTCCCGTCGCCGTCATCATAGGCCTCCAGGTGCAGATTGACCAGAACCAACTGCTTGTCGGTGCCTTCAAGAGGAATGTGGCTGACCAACAGGCAGCGCTTGAGATTTGCCGTAGACACCGGCCAGGAGAATGGACAGGGCAGAGCAATCCGCTGGGCAGTTTCCATGGGGAATCGGCTCAGGGTCTGCACACCGCTGTGGACTTTGCCGATGGGCGGCCAGGGGTAGGGAACAAAGTCGCAGGAATAGTTCAGGGCAAAGGCGCTGGCGTAGCTGTCCTGCTGCCCCAGATAGCTCAGATAGGACAGCGTCTGGTCATATCCGGCGCTGCGCTTGGAATCCTGGTCCACTTCCTGGAGAAAACAGACATCGGCATCGTAAGAGGCCAGCTGTTCCCGGAGTTGGGAGAGATTTTCCAGAACCTGCTCTTTTTCCGGCTGAACGCCTTTTCCGCCATCCATGAAAAAGTCGGCTCCGGCATCCAGTCCGCCGTAGCTGGTGTTCATGGTGACGAGTTTCAGGCTGTCGCCCGGCGCAAGGGCGGCGGGTTGGGTGAGATACCCGTTCTCTACGGGCACGGTCTCTGCCGTATCCGGCCGGTATTCCCGGATGGTCAGCCACAGGACCAGTCCTATGACGGCCAATAACAGAAGTCCCAGACACACGCCGCCGATTTTCAGAATCGTTTTGAACATATTTTCACCTCAGTTTTTCGATTTCACAGACTGTGATCACGCCGTCCCGGACCCGGAACCGCACATCCATGTCCAAATAATTGAATCCGTATACCCGCTCGGGGTCATCCTGATAGGAGGGGCGGGGGTCCTGGGCCAGAATACCGAACAGGGCCTCCCGCTTTTCCGGGGGAATCATGTGCAGCCACTGCTCGGGAAAAACAACTTCCAGGGCGTAATCCGCAAACTGATCGGCAAAACCGCCGAGGGCATCGGGGTGACTGTCGGAGTGGGGGACATAGGGTTTGATGTCATAGATGGGGGTGCCGTCCATCAGGTCAGCGCCGGATACGGTGAGCACCGGGCCCAGTTTTTCGTCCAGTTCCAGTTTTTCCAGCCGCACAGAGGACAATCCCAAGGCGTTGGGGCGGAAGGGGGAGCGGGTGGCAAACACGCCCATGCGTTTGTTTCCGCCCAACCGCGGCGGCTTGACTGTGGCAGCCCAGCTGTCTCTGCGGTTTTCGGAAAAGCCCCAGATCAGCCAGAGGTGAGAAAATCCCTCCAGTCCGCGAAACGCAACGGGATTCCGGTAAGTGGGTTCCATGACGATGCGGGCCTGCAGGGCGGGCACCAGACCGCTCTGCCGGGGAATTCCGAATTTGGTGGGCAGGTCTGTGTGGATATAGGCAATGGGCTGAATGGTGTAACAGTGCGCGGAAGATGCCATGAAATACCTCTTTTCTTTATAGCATATCTACCCATTTTAGCGATAATGAAAGAAAACGGCAATAGAAAATGGGTCAAATTCCAGAATTTTTTTAGAATTCACAGTTTGTTTCAAAATCCGCCATCAATTATGATACAATAAATCCACTATCATCAAAGGAGAAAAACATGAAACTGGAACGCAAACCCCTGCGGGGCGCGGTCATTGCCACGCTCCTGACGCTTTTGGGCGGATTTTTGTATTTTTACTTTACTCTGCCGGCGTTGAACATCCACAATTTGGACGCATACCTGTTTGTTGCGGTTCTGATCATTGTTTGGTGCAGCCTGTACGGCCTGTTCTCCCACACCATCCGTCGGGACGATACTTCTGAGAAGACTCCGACCGATTATCTGGATGTGGATGAGGACGGGAATGTGGTGGGCAAAGCCAGACCTCAGAAACCTGCCATTTTCAGCATGAAGATTCCCATGTTCATTTTGGGAGCCATGTTGGTGGTCGTGGTGGTGGGAACGGTGATCGGAATGCCCATTTTCCGCGCCAAATCCTATAGCCAGCTGCTGAATGTGGAAACCAGTGATTTTACTACGGACATTGCGGAGATCAATTATCGCCAGATTCCCATGCTGGACAGTGATGCCGCACAGGTGCTGGCTGACCGGAAACTGGGTCAGCTGTCTGAACTGGTCAGCCAGTTCGAGGTGGCCAATATCACTTCCCAGATCAACTACCAGGATCAGCCGGTGCGCGTCACCTATCTGAATTACGGCGACTTTTTCAAGTGGCTGAATAACGTGTCCGAGGGTATTCCTGCCTATATCATTATCGATATGGTCAGCCAGGAAGTTACGGTGCAGCAGATGGAGGAAGGCATTCGCTATTCTCCCTCGGAGTATTTCTTCCGGGATATCAGTCGGTATCTGCGGTTCTGCTATCCCACGAAGATGTTCTCGGAAGTGAACTTCGAAATCAACGATGAGGGAGAACCGTACTGGATCGCCACAGAAGTGACCAAGACCATCGGTCTGTTCGGCGGCGAGGATGTGAAGGGCGCAGTGCTGGTCAATGCAGTTACCGGCGAACACACCTACTATGATGTGGAAGATGTGCCGACCTGGGTGGACCGGGTGTACCCGGCAAGCCTGCTGATTGAGCAGTACAACTATTACGGTCAGCTGCACAACGGATTTTTGAACTCCATGTTTGGTCAGCGGGAAGTGACCGTGACCACTGAGGGATATAACTACATTGCCCGGAACGACGATGTGTGGCTGTATACCGGCATCACCTCTGTCACCGGGGATGAATCCAATGTGGGCTTTATCCTGGTCAACCAGCGGACCAAAGATGCAAAATATTACCCCATTGCAGGCGCCAAGGAGCTGTCGGCTGTCAGCTCTGCACAGGGTGCAGTGCAGCAGTATCAGTATAAGGCAACTTTCCCGCTGCTGCTGAATGTTTCCGGTCAGCCGACCTATTTTATGGCCCTGAAAGATGCCTCCAGTCTGGTGAAAATGTATGCCATGGTCAATGTGGAGCAGTACCAGATTGTGGCAGTGGGCAGCAGTCTGGCGGAGTGTGAAAAGAATTATATCCGCTTGATGGAGCAAAATCAGATCCACACCTCCGGCGGCGTGACTGGCGATGCGGATACCGTGACAGGCGCTGTGGCGGAGATCCGTTCGGCAGTTATGGATGGCAACACGGTCTACTTCCTGCGTTTGGAAGGTGACAATTTCTACTACACGGTCAAAGTCAGCGATGCACAGCTTTGTGCAATCCTGAATGTGGGCGATCGGGTCACGATCAGTTCCTACGATGAGGAAGGCGAGCTGCGCAGCGCAGTGTCCGTGGAGCGGGCCTGAGCGGCAAACACGAAAAGAACAAAAATGATCGGCCTGTCCCTGTCGGGGCAGGCCGATTGTTTGTCAAAAGAGAAAAAATAAAAAGTTTGTGTTTCAGGTGTTGACAAATGTTGCCGAACATGGTATTGTAAACAAGCAACTGAATCAGACAGATGAAGTGTCCAGGAAAAGGGCAGAAATGCCCGCCGAAGGAGTAACACTCTCAGGTTTCCCGATGGGGATGAGGACTGGACGCGGATGTGACTCTGGAGAAACTCGATCAGCCGAGTGCCGAAGGTGCAAAGCGGGCGTGAAAATGCCCGTCAATCTCTCAGGCAAAAGGACAGAGGAAAGGGATGCCCTGGTGGGCGTCGTCTTAGCGCGCACGAATGGATGTTTGTGTGCCTTTCTCCGGAGCGGTCGAATCTGTCGGTCGTTCCGTTTTTTTATTTCTATTTGAGAGGGAGAAAGAGTATGTCAGAGTTTATCCATTCCTTAGAGGAGACCCTGTACCCGATTGTTGCGAACATCAACACCTATCTGTCCAGCTACATTCTGGTGATCCTGCTGATTGGCGTAGGTCTGTGGTACACGATCAAAACCCGTTTCGTCCAGGTTCGTTGCTTTGGCGAAGGGATGCGGAAAGTGTTCGGTAACTTCACTTTGCGCGGCGGCAAGCAGGAACACGGCATGAGTTCCTTCCAGGCATTGGCCACGGCCATTGCTGCACAGGTAGGTACCGGTAATATCGTGGGTTCCGCTGGTGCAATTTTGACCGGTGGCCCTGGTGCGATTTTCTGGATGTGGATCATTGCATTCTTCGGCATGGCCACCATCTATGCAGAGGCCACTCTGGCTATCCAGACCCGTGAAAAAGATTCTGACGGCTCTTACCGCGGCGGCCCTGTGTATTACATCACCACGGCATTCAAAGGCAAATTCGGCAAATTCCTGGCTGGGTTCTTCGCAGTGGCCATCATCCTGGCTCTGGGCTTTATGGGCTGCATGGTGCAGTCCAACTCCATTGGTTCTACCATGCAGACCGCCTTCAATATCCCCTCCTGGGTGGTCGGTTTGGTTCTGGTGGCTGTGTGTGGTGTGATCTTCCTGGGCAATGTGCAGCGTCTGGCGACCGTTACGGAAAAACTGGTGCCCATCATGGCAGTGATTTTCCTGCTGGGCAGCCTGAGTGTTCTGGTGATCCGATTCAAATACCTGCCTGCCACCATTGGCATGATCTTCGAGTATGCCTTCCAGCCTCAGGCTATCATCGGCGGCAGCATCGGCTATGCACTGAAAGAGGCTATCAGCCAGGGCGCCAAGCGGGGCCTGTTCTCCAATGAGGCCGGTATGGGTTCTACCCCTCATGCACATGCACAGGCAAACGTCACCGATCCTCACGATCAGGGCGTTGTGGCCATGGTCGGTGTGTTCATTGACACGTTCGTGGTGCTGACCCTGAATGCACTGGTCATCATCTCCACCCTATACACTGCTGACGGCCCTCTGGCCAACGGCTATGTGGGCGCTGTGACGGAAACTCTGGGGAAAGCCAACCTGGCTCAGACCGCATTCGGCGTGGCTTTCGGCAGCGAGGCCGGCGCTATCTTTGTGGCAGTATGCCTGTTCTTCTTTGCATTCTCCACCATCCTCAGCTGGAACCTGTTCGGCAAGATCAATGTGGTGTATCTGTTCGGAAAAAAGGCAATCCCGGTCTATTCTGTGATCGCAATGGTCTTTGTGTTCCTGGGCACGGTCACCGGCAGTGACTTCGTTTGGGAGCTGACGGATATGTTCAACAACCTTATGGTCATTCCCAACGCCATTGCCCTGTTTGCCCTGACCTCCATGGTGCTCAAAACTACCCATGGCATTGGCAAGAAGTCCGTTGAAAAGACGAAAAGCAAGAAATAAATCATCCCGATCGAGATGAAATACAACTGCCCCACCTTTGTAAAAAAGGTGGGGCAGTTTTTCGTGGATGCGATGGGGAAAGTATTTTCTCAAAGTCCGGCTTCCAAGGCCAGATCGTACAGGGCATTTTTGGAAAAACCGGTGTCTGCGGCGGCCAGTTTGCAGGATTCTTTCAAGGCGCGTCCTTCCCTGCGGTAGCGGGCTACGGTTTCCAATGCCTGCTCCAGCGTGACTTCCGGGGCACTGGGTTCCGGCGCTCCGGCGATCACCAGGACGAATTCGCCCTTGGGCGGGGTGGTCTGGAAATGGGCAATGGCTCCGGAAAGGGTGGTGCGCAGGGTCTGTTCATGGAGCTTGGTGATCTCCCGCACTACGGCGATGGGGCGATCCCCCAGGGCGGCGTACAGGTCATCCAAAGTGCGCTGCAATTTGTGGGGGGCTTCGTAGAAAATCATCGTTCTGCGTTCGTCCCGCAGACTTTCCAAATGATCCATCCGGCTTTTCCGATTGGTGGAGAGAAATCCCTCAAAGGTAAACCGCCCGGTGGGCAGTCCGGAGACTGCCAGTGCAGACACCACGGCACTGGGACCGGGGACGACGAATACATCCACCTGGTGCTCGGCGCACATCCGCACGATGTCCTCACCGGGGTCGCTGATGGCGGGCATTCCGGCATCAGTGACCAGGGCGCAAGTCTCTCCGTTCAGAATTCTGGCGAGGATTTTGTCCCCGCTGGCGAATTTGTTGTGTTCATAGTAGCTGACCAGAGGGCGGTGGATATCGAAATGGTTCAGCAGTTTCAGGGTCACCCGGGTGTCCTCAGCGGCAATGAAGTCGGCTTGCCGCAAAATTTCCACGGCCCGGGGAGAAAAGTCTCCCAGATTGCCGATAGGGGTGCCCACGAGATATAATGTTCCGCTCAAGTTGCTCCTCCTCTGTGGTAGATTTTCTGGATTTCTTCTGTATCAGTGCCGTCCTGATGACACAAAATCAAAGGCGGTTCGATCTGCAGTCCCGATTTGCCGCCCCGTCGGGCCTCCATCAAGACGAGGTTGGGGGCGCTGCCGGCCTGATATTGCACCAGGCGCAGCCGTTTCGGTTCCATGCCAAAACGGGTGGCAGTGCACAGCAGTTCGCTCAATCGCTCCGGCCGATGGACCACGGAAAACAGCCCGCCCCAGCGCAGCAGATATCCTGCCGCACGGCACAGATCCTCCATGGTGCAGCTGCCCTCTTCCCGGGCGGTGGCCCGGGCGGCATTGGGGGCGGTATATCCGCTGCCGGAGGCAAAGTATGGGGGATTGGAGACCACCAGGTCGAAAGAACCTGCGGGGAACAGACTGCGGTGTTCCCGCAGATCCCCGGTGAGAATATTCTGGGCGTCGTGGCCGTTTGCGGTCATGTTCTCCCGGCAGACGACGGCGCTTTCCGGTTGAATCTCGATCCCGGCGCACAGCGCATGGGGGGCCTTCTCAGCCAGCAGAACGGTCAGCACCCCGGCGCCGCAGCCCAAATCCAGAATCCGTTTGGCACGGGCCGTATTGGTAAAATGGGCCAGCAGCACAGAATCCGTTCCCAGGCGGAATGCCTCTGGGGACTGGAGAAATTTTGGCCCGCCGGGCCATAGTTCATCAAACATAGACGGTTCCTTTCTCAGTTGGAATCGGGTATACTATATCATATCCGGAGGAAAAAAGCTATGGGAGATGGAAAGTGATCTCATCACGGAAAGGAGAGGAAAAAAGGCGTATCCTCTCCGTAAAGAAACCTGGAACAAAGGAGACGATGAAGAATGGGGAAAATAGTCCCGTTTTTGTTGGCGCTGACGCTGTTGCTGTCAGCCTGCGGCGCCCCGGCAGAATTGGGGTATCAGCAGGTGACGGCGCAGCAGGCACAGAGCCTGATGGAAGAAACCGGCGACTGGATCTTACTGGATGTGCGGACGCAGGCGGAATATGAACAGGCTCATATCCCCGGCGCGGTCTGCGTGCCCAACGAGGAGATCGGCACAGAGGAGATTCCGGAGCTGCCGGATAAAGAACAACTGATCCTGGTGTATTGCCGGAGCGGCAACCGGAGCAAACAGGCCTCGGAGAAACTGGTGCAGCTGGGGTATACCAATGTGGTGGAGTTCGGCGGGATTATCAACTGGCCCGGCGAGACCGTCAGTGGAACAATGTGATTTTGTCACGGAAAACAGAGAAAAATCTGGTATAATCAAACCATACCAAACAAGAACAACATACAGGAGGATAACAACATGTCTGTACTCAATATTACCAAGAACAATTACGATGAAGAAGTGATCCGTTCCGATCGTCCGGTGCTGCTGGATTTCTGGGCACCCTGGTGCGGCCCCTGCCGGATGGTAGGCCCCGTGGTGGAGAAGATCGCCGAGGAGCGGCTGGATATCAAAGTGGGGAAGGTTAATGTGGATGAGCAGCCGGAGCTGGCGGCCAAATTTGGCGTGATGAGCATTCCCACATTGGTGGTTATGAAAAATGGCGAGATCGTCAATCAGGCGGTGGGCGCCAGACCCAAGGAAATGATCCTGGAAATGCTGTAAGGAGGTACGGGAATGGGCTTTATGGATCTGTTCAGATCGGTGAATATCGATCAGGGCGTGCGGGAATATGCCGCCACCCCCGGCGCTGTGCTGCTGGATGTGCGGACCCGTGAAGAATACCGGGAAGGGCACATCCCCGGCAGCCGAAATGTGCCGGTGCAGGAAATGCATGGTATGGGGCGTCTGGCGGAAAACCCGGCGGCGCCGGTGTTTGTCTACTGTTACAGCGGAGCGAGGAGCCGCCAGGCTGCCGGACAGCTGAAACGGATGGGCTATACGAATGTAAAAGATCTGGGCGGCATTGCCGCTTATACAGGAAGGGTGGAACGGTAACATGAAAGTTGTGATCGTAGGCGGCGTGGCCGGTGGAGCCACCGCTGCGGCGCGAATCCGCAGACTGGATGAGCAAGCGGAGATCGTGATGTTTGAGCGGTCCGGATATATCTCCTATGCCAACTGCGGCTTGCCGTACTATATCGGCGATACCATTACGGATCAGCGGGAGCTGACCTTACAAACGCCCCAGAGTTTCGGAACCCGGTTCCGGGTGGATGCCCGGGTGCGGCACGAAGTGCTGGCCATTCATCCCGAACGGAAATGCGTCACTGTGAAAGACTTGGAAAGCGACCGGGTCTTTGAGGAAACCTACGATAAACTGCTCCTTTCCCCTGGTGCGAAACCGGCGCAGCCCCGGCTGCCCGGCGGAGATTTGGAGAAACTGTTCACCCTGCGTACTGTGGAAGATACGCTCCGCATCAAGGAATATATCCAGGCGCATCATCCCAGATCGGCAGTTCTGGCCGGCGGCGGATTCATCAGCCTGGAATTGGCGGAGAACCTCCGGGAACTGGGGATGGAAGTGACCATCGTACAGCGGCCCAAGCAGCTGATGAACCCCTTTGATCCGGATATGGCCGCCTTTATCCACAGCCAAATGCGTGCCCATGGCGTCAAACTGGCGTTGGGTCACACGGTGGAAGGCTTTGCGGAAAAAGACGGCGGCGTGGATGTGCTGCTGAAAGACTGCGCCCCGCTCCATGCGGATATGGTGGTGCTGGCCATCGGCGTGGCGCCGGATACGCCTCTGGCAGAGGCGGCAGGACTGACGCTGGGCATGAAGAACAGCATCGTGGTAAATGACCGGATGGAGACTTCCGTGCCGGATATTTACGCAGTGGGCGACGCGGTGCAGGTGAAGAATTTCGTCACCGGCATGGATGCGCTGATCTCCCTGGCGGGACCTGCCAACAAGCAGGGGCGCATTGCGGCGGACAATATCTGCGGTCGGGACAGCCGGTATCAAGGCAGTCAGGGCAGCAGCGTGCTCAAGCTGTTTGATATGACGGCGGCCGCCACCGGCGTCAACGAAACCAATGCGAGAAAAGCGGGTCTGGATGTGGATTCGGTGATCCTGTCTCCCATGAGCCACGCGGGCTATTACCCGGGCGGCAAGGTGATGACCATGAAGGTGGTCTTTGAAAAGGACAGCTATCGCCTTCTGGGGGCGCAGATTGTGGGATATGAGGGCGTGGATAAGCGCATCGATGTGCTGGCAACAGCCATTCGGGCAGGCATGACGGCTATCCAGCTGAAAGACCTGGATCTGGCCTATGCACCGCCTTACAGCTCTGCAAAAGACCCGGTGAATATGGCCGGGTTCATGTGTGAGAACCTCTCCAACGGCACGCTGAAACAATTTCATCTGGACGATGTACCGGCGCTGCTGGCAGACGAGGGCGTGACTTTGGTAGACGCCCGGACACCGGGAGAATACAGCCGGGGGCATATCCCAGGATTCCGCAACATCCCGGTGGATGAACTGCGGGACAGACTGGAGGAGATTCCTGCCGGGAAACCGGTATATGTGATCTGTCAGAGCGGTCTGCGCAGCTACATTGCCTGCCGCATCCTGGCCGGCAGAGGGTATGACGCTTATAACTTCACCGGAGGATTCCGGTTCTATGACGCCGTGATGAACGACCGTCAGCTGATTCAAACCGCTACCCAGTGCGGCATGGATCTGTAAAAAGACTGTTGGAAACAGCATGAACAACGCCCCGTCTTCGGCATCGCCGGAGACGGGGCGTTTGTGGTTTCAAAGGTCAATCGGATTTGCTGCGAATCCGATTCCGCAGGAAGGAGAACAGCAGCGCGAACAGGAGCGTGAGCAGCGGCATGACCAATCCGTACACAGCCGCAAACAGAAAAAGCTGTTTATCAAGGGCCGGTGGGGCGGACAAAAATTTGTAGACGATAACTGCAAGAAAGGGCAGGAAAGCCGTTATCAAAATCGGGATAAATCGAACCCCAATTATTGTCAGACCACCTACTAGCAGATACCTAACGAGGAGGTTAAATACGGCAGCTGCTGGAAAAAGATTCCATACAGTGGAAATGAATATACCGGGGAAAGCGAGATTCATTTCAACAAACAAGCCTGCAATCAGTATAATCATAGCCAGCCCTTGTAACATATATTTTTTCATGGGGGTATTTTTCATATGACAAACCTCCTTTACCAGGCTCATGGAATGATACAAAATACTGTATCTGCGAAGAGATCCCTTACATAGTTCATCGGAAACACCCCCTGGGTTCTTGTGTGAATAGTATATCAAAAAATGGCGTCGGTTTCAAGAAAAGTGAATTTTTGCCGTTCCGGGAAAACGGAGGTTTCCATATGGAAACACCCCTGCAGCCACGGGGCTGCAGAGGTGTTTATCATTAAATTTAGGGACTTATTTGACGCGATAAATGGTGTCGGCAGGTACGGATTCGGTGATGAAAGTGCAGCCGCCGATGGTGGAATTTTTGCCCAGCACTGTTTCGCCGCCCAGAATGGTGGCGCCGGCGTAAATGGTGACATTGTCTTCCACAGTGGGGTGCCGCTTTTTGCCGGATAGACGCTGGCCGCCGCGAGTGGACAGTGCGCCCAGCGTGACGCCCTGGTACACTTTCACATTGTTGCCGATCTCCGTGGTTTCGCCGATGACGATGCCGGTGCCGTGGTCGATGAAGAAACTCTCGCCGATGGTGGCACCGGGATTGATGTCGATGCCGGTCTTGTTGTGGGCGTATTCCGTCATCATGCGGGGCAGGTAGGGCACGCCCATGGCATACAGCTCGTGGGCCACCCGGAAGGTGGAGATGGCGAAGAAACCGGGGTAAGTCAGGGCCACTTCACCGTAGCTTTTGGCGGCGGGGTCCCCGTCAAATCCAGCAATCAGGTCCAGACGGAGCAGGCGCTGCAGTTCCGGCAGCTTCAGGAACAGCCGGTCGCACATCTCGCCGGCCAGATCTCCAGACTGCCCGGAAAACTGGTAAGCGGCCCGGATCTGTGTCTTTAGATTGTGGTAGGTGGTGAACAGCAGGGCGGTATAGGCCTCGGTGTCCTCCTCACCGCTCATGAAGTATTCCGGCAGCATCAGTGTGCGCAGGTCGTGGATGATCTGTTTCACGGTCCGCAGATCCGGGGGCAGGAAATGGTTCCGCTCCCCCTGAGGGCCGGACAGCAGCTGCTTTGCAAGGGTGTTCAGGTCCAGTTCAGTCATAATAGCATAGTCCTCTTTTCAAGAGATGATGATTATATAGCATACTTGATTTTGGAAGTTTTTTCAAGTCCCCGGGGCAGTTTTACGCCCTCCGGCTCATATACATGAAGGAGCAGGGAGGGACGATATGAAAAGCAGAAGAACTTTTGTTTATAATACGGCGGTGCTCACCGGGGCGGATCTGGCCATGCGCTGTGTAGGTCTGGCGTTTCAGGCCTGGCTGGCGGGGCGGATCGGCTCGGCGGGCATCGGACTGTTTCAGCTGGTGATGTCGGTGGGCGGCTTTGCCATGACCTTTGCCATCAGCGGTGTGCGGTTCGGAACCACCCGCCTGGTTTCTGAGGAGTTGGGGCGGGGCAGCAGCCGGGGCGCGGTGGCAGCCGTAGGGCGCTGTGCCGGATACGCAATGGTGTTCGGCTGCGCGGCGATGTGGGGCCTGTTTCGCCATGCAGAGCGGATCGGGTTTCTCTGGATCGGCGATGCCCGCACGGTGCTGTCACTGAAAATTATGGCATTTGAGCTGCCGCTGATTGCCCAGTCGTCGGTGCTGTCCGGATATTTCACGGCCTGCGGGCGGGTGACGAAACCGGCGCTGATTCATCTGGCAGAGCAGCTGATCTGTGTGGGACTGACGGTGCTGTTTCTCCTGCTGTCACCGAAAGGGGATGTGGAACGCAGCTGTGCCTGCGTCACATTGGCCGGGGCGGTGTCGGATGCTCTTTCCTGGCTGATGCTGTTGGGCGTATTTTTGCAGGAACTGCGGACCCATCCTCGCTCTGGCCCGGCGCCGCAGAAATTGATGCCCCGGCTGATCGGGATCTCCTTCCCCCTGGCGATTTCCGCCTATGCCCGCAGCGGACTGTCAACACTGCAGCATATGCTGGTTCCGGTGCAGCTGCGCCTGTCCGGGCTGACGGCGGCGCAGGCGCTGTCGGTGTACGGGGCGGTTCACGGTATGGCGCTGACGGTGATCTGTTTTCCGGCGTGTATTTTGCAGGTGGTGGCAGAACTGTTGGTGCCGGATTTGACGGAACTGCAGGTGAAAGGAAAAAACAAGGAGATCCGCCGTACCTGTACTGCGCTTTTGCGTATGACGGTGCTGTATGGCGGCGGGGCGGCGGTGGTCCTGTTTTTGTTGGCGGAAGAAATTTCCCAAAGATTGTATCAGATGGACGATGTGGCTCGGTATATTCGCATCCTGGTGCCGCTGATGCCGGTGATGTTTGCGGATATCGTTGTGGACGGCTGTCTGAAAGGATTGGGGGAGCAGGTCTGGAGCATGGGCGTGAACATTCTGGAATCGGCGGTTAGTGTGGTGCTGGCATATACGCTGCTGCCCCGGTTTGGTGTGTCGGCATTTTTGCTGATGCTGTATGTGGACGAAGTGTTTAACTTTCTGCTCAGTATTTCCCGGCTTTCCAGGGTGATCGGGGAACCTCGATGGGGGGAGGCGCAGCCTGCCGAAACGGGACGTTTGGAGTGGGCGTGAAAGAATGAGCCATTGTCAAATGGGGGCGGCTGCCGTATAATGGACAAAATGTTTCTGAGGTGGAGTACATGAAAATTCTGGCGCCGTCCTATTATCCGCAGTTTTCCTGCATTGCCGATGCCTGCCGGCATAATTGCTGTGTGGGGTGGGAGATTGATATTGACGAGCAGAGCCTGGAGGGGTATCGGCAGGCAGAAGGCCTCTTGGGGCAGCGGCTGCGGGATTCCATCGTGGAAGAACCTGCGCCCCATTTCTGCCTGACGGCAGAGGAACGATGCCCGTTTCTCAATGAGCGGAATTTGTGCGACCTGATTACGGAATGGGGAGAAGGGGCGCTGTGCCAGATCTGTGCAGACCATCCCCGGTTCCGAAATGATTGGGCGGATCGGACGGAGATCGGATTGGGTCTGTGCTGTGAGGCGGCAGGCCGGCTGATTTTATCCCAGCCTTATCCCATGACGCTGATTCCCGTGGGGGAAGAGGAGGAACCGGAGGAAGAAGATTTCTGGGAACTGGAACTGCGCGCTTTTCGGGATGAGGCGCTGTCTCTGGTGGGAAATGATGCACTGCCGCTGCAGCAGCGGTTGGATGCGTTGTTAGAGTGGAGCGGGGCAGCAGATCCCGGAAAAGAGATGGGCGTATGGGCGGCGCGTTTTTTGCCGCTGGAGCGCCTGGACCCGGCTTGGGGAGAATTCCTGGAACGGCTGTCCCAGGGGGCAGGAAATGTGGAACCGGGGGCTGGTTCTCTCCCGGAGATCTGGTTCGCCCGGGCGGCGGAATACTTCCTGTACCGGCATTTGCCAGGGGCAATGGTGGATGACCGATTGGAGGCCCGTACGGCCTTTGCGGTGCTCAGCACACGCTTTTTACAGGCGCTGAGTGATGTGACCGGTGCGAAAACACTGGAGGATGTGGTGGAACTGGCCCGGCTGTATTCCTCGGAAATCGAGTATTCCGACGAGAATCTGGAAACCATCCTGGAACAGTTGGACTGCCAAAGAGAACTGACGGACTGCGCCATTGATGAATGAACGAAAAAACAGCACGCACTGCCACTTGGCACTGCGTGCTGTTTTTATGATTGCGTTAGGAATCCTGCAGATTGGAAAGTCCGACCGGGTCGGTGACTTCAATGGCGCCGCGGCTCAATTTGACCAGGCCTTCGCTTTGGAAATACCGGAGCATCCGCGTGATCACTTCCCGATGTGTGCCCAGATGATTGGCAATGGTCTCGTGGGTGATTTTCAGCAGAGCCGTGCCTTCAATGGCCGATTCCTCCAGGAGGAAAGCGGCTACGCGCTTATCCAGACTTTTCCACATAATCTGCTCAATCAGCCACATCACCTCTGAAAATCGGGTGGCCATCAGTTCGCTGGTGAAATTGGCCACAGCCACGGAAGTCTCCCGCAGCTGCTGATAAATTTCCGAGGGGATGACCCACAGGTCGGTGTCCTTTTCTGCGGAAATGGTAATTTCGAATTGGATGCTGTTCATGATGCAGGAGGCGGAAAACAGGCACATATCCCGTTCAAACAGCCGATAGACCGTGACCTCTCGGCCCTCCTCGGAGAGAATATAGGCACGCAGCTGCCCGGAACGAACCAGAAACAGACCGGCACAGTCCGCATCGCCGTTGTGGAGCACGGTGCCTTTTTTCACGGTGCGCGGGGTCACGCTGTCGGAAAGCAGTTTCTGTTGGGGTGCGGTCAGCTGATCCCAAACTGGGAAGAGTTCGTTGAATTCCATGTGGGGGTTCCTCCTTTTGCGGTATGCCCAGTATATCCCCGGGAGTGCGTTCTGTCAATTCGCGCAGATCCCCAGACGATGCATCTGTGGAATTTTACGGCCCGATTTGCCAGAGTTCGTGCATTTTATCGGTGGAATTGTGCCATAATCCGTGGTTGGAGGGATATGCAATGAAAAATTCTGACCAATTTACGGATAGAGCCCAGTCGGCCATCGAGCGGGCGCGGCTGGCGGCAGCGGAACTGGGGCACAGCTATGTGGGCACGGAGCACCTGCTGATCGGCATTGCCGCCGAACGGGAGGGACTGGGAGCCAAGATTCTGCGGGATCATGGGTTTGGCCCGGAAAAGATCACGGCGCTGGTGGAACGGGGCGCGGGAAAAGGGGACCCGGATGTACCGGCTCAGGGACTTTCGCCTCGTGCCAGACGGGTGATTGGACTGGCGGCGGAAGATGCCCGCCGATTGGGCCACAGTTATGTGGGGACAGAACACCTGCTGATGGGAATTCTGCGGGAGCCGGATTCCTCCGGCGCCCGGACGATTACATTTCTGGGCGGGGATCTGAACAAACTTTATACGGATATTTTGTGCGTGTTTGACAGCCGGGAATACAAGCCGCGAAATGGTTCCGGCGCTCGAACGGCGCCCCGGAAAGCAGAAACCCGGACCCTGGATCAATATGGAAAGGATCTGACGGAGGCAGCCCGGGCCGGGCGCATCGACCCGGTGATCGGCAGAGAGGGGGAAATCCGGCGGGTGCTGCAGATTCTGTCCCGCCGGACGAAAAATAACCCGGCGCTGATCGGAGAGCCGGGGGTAGGAAAAACAGCGGTGGCAGAGGGATTGGCCAGGCAAATTGCCTCCGGGAATGTGCCGGAAGAATTGCGGAATAAGCGCCTTGTCTCTCTGGATCTGACGGCCATGGTGGCAGGAACCAAATATCGGGGCGATTTTGAGGATCGGGTGAAAGCGGTTTTGCGGGAAGTCAGCCGGGCGGGAGATGTGATCCTGTTTGTGGACGAGCTGCACTCCATCGTGGGAGCAGGCAGTGCGGAGGGAGCCATTGATGCGGCCAACATCATCAAACCTGCCCTGGGCCGGGGCGAATTGCAGATCGTCGGAGCCACTACCCTTGAGGAGTATCGGAAGTATATCGAAAAAGACGCGGCGTTAGAGCGGCGATTCCAACCGGTACAGGTGGCAGAACCCACCCCGGCCCAGGCATTGGAAATTCTGAAAGGTGTGCGGGAAAAATATGAGACGCATCATCACCTGAAGATTTCTGACCAGGCGCTGGAGGCATCGGTGGAACTTTCCGTGCGGTATATTAACGGGCGGTTTTTACCGGACAAGGCCGTGGATCTGATGGACGAAGCTGCCAGCCGGGTGCGATTGGAGGGCCTGGCCGAACCGGAGGAACTGGGACAGCTGCGGGAAAAATTGCGGGCACTGACGGAAGAAAAGGATTTGGCCATCCGGGGACAGAATTTTGAACTGGCGGCCCGGGTGCGGGATCGGGAGGAAAAGACCAAACAGGCGTTGGAACAGCAACTGCGGGAACGGGAATCCCAGCTGCAGGCTTTTCGCCGTGTGGTGACGCGGGAAGATGTGGCGGCAGTGGTGTCGGACTGGACGGGGATTCCCCTGGCCACTTTGACAGACGACGAGAGCCGCCGGCTGATGGCAATGGAAGAGGCTTTGAAGAAACGGATCGTGGGGCAGGATGCGGCGGTATCCGCAGTGGCCCGGGCGGTGCGTCGGAGCCGGGTGGGGCTGAAAGAACCGGGGCGGCCGGTGGGGTCTTTCCTGTTTTTGGGGCCTACTGGTGTGGGAAAAACGGAGCTGTGCCGCGCCCTTGCCCAGGTGCTGTTCGGGGACGAAACAGCCATGATCCGATTGGATATGTCGGAATACATGGAAAAGCAGGCGGTGTCCAAACTGATCGGATCGCCGCCCGGCTATGTAGGATATGACGAAGGGGGACAGCTGACGGAAAAAGTCCGGCGGCGGCCCTATTCTGTGGTGCTGTTGGATGAGATCGAGAAGGCGGATGAGGATGTCTGGAGCCTGCTGCTGCAGGTGTTGGAAGACGGAAGGCTTACCGATGCCAAGGGACGCACGGCAGATTTCCGCAACTGCGTCATCGTCATGACCTCCAATATTGGCGCAAAGTCTATCACAGACCGGGCGCCATTGGGATTTTTGGAGACATCGGAAAGCGCTGAGCAGGAAAATGCCCGCATTGAAAAAGCGGTGTTGGCAGAATTGCGGCGCACATTCCGTCCGGAATTTTTGAACCGCATTGACGAAACAGTGGTTTTCCGTCAGTTGGAAAAGGACCAGGTGATCTGCGTGGCGGAAAAACTGTTGGGGCAGATCGGGCAGCGGTTGGAGGAACTGGGCATAGGAATGGAGTGCTCTCCGCAGGCGGTGGAACTGCTGGCGGAGCGGGGATACGACCGGGCGTATGGAGCAAGGCCGCTGCGCCGGGTGATCCGCGGCCTGGTAGAGGACCCGGCGGCAACTCTGCTTTTGAACGGCACATTGGGACGGGGCGACCGACTGGAATTGTCTGTGCAGAACGAAGAGATCGCCCTGGAAGTCCATCATCCGGAAACCAACTGTGCGGAAGGGTAATAGTGGGCCAGGATTTCGTCGTAACGGTATCCATTTTTAGCGAAAACATTGGCGCCGTACTGGCTCATACCCACGCCATGGCCGTACCCTGTGACGGTGAATAGAAAGGTGCCCCGGGCGGTGTACTCCAGTTTATAAGCGGCGGAGCGCAGAGAAAAGAGGCTGCGCATTTGGGTGCCGGGAATCTCCGTGCCGCACACTGTGGTGTGGTCTGCCCGGTCGCTGCTGTTGGAAACGGTGTTTCCCAACCACTGGGCAGGGTCGGCAGGGAAGAGGAGACTGGGATAAGCGGTTTGAATGGCGGCGCGAAAGTCAGTGGGACTGACTTCCGTTTCTGTGACATAGTCCGGCACATCCGCTGCCGTTTCCGGAGAGGAAACAGAGGGCAGATAGGGACAGTCGTTCCAGATTTCGCCGCTGTCCTGGGTGCATCCGGCGGAGGAAGAATGGAACACGGCCTGGATGGGGGCACCGTCGTATTGAAGATATTGACCGTCTGTGTCCCGGACGGCGGCGCACATTTTTTCGTAATAGGCCGGGAACTGTTTGCCCCAGTTTTCTTCCATGGTCTGGCGGGAACAATAGGCTTTGCAGCAGGCGGGATCTTCACAGATGTCCGCCTCGGGATGTGTCGCAGGACGATGAGCCATACGGTAACGGATATATGTCCGGGCAGCCACGGCCTGGGCCTTCAGTGCCTCCGGTTCGAACAGCGCCGGCATTTCTCCGGCGAGTACGCCGGGCAAGTAGTCGGCCATGGTCTGCTGCTGCACGCCGGTTTCTGTCAGAACGGTGAATGTCAGCTGGGCATCTGCGGTGTCTGCCGTTTCTTCTGTCGGGGCGGTAGAACGGGGCGCGGTCCACAGAATGGGCAGCACAAGCGCTGCGAGCAGCGCCAGGGCGGACAGCAGAACAACAGGTTTCATAGGCCTTCCTTTCGAAAACACTTGACGATTGGGTGACAGACGGGTAGAATATTAGAATGCCCTTGCAAATGGAGGGTACTAATCTTTATTGAGGCAGGAACGATATTATGCGTAAAAACGCAATGGTACTGTGTTGCTATATCTGTGTGGCTTCGGCCTTTGGAGCCTTTTTCCGTTGGATTCAGAATATGGCATCCTTTGAAACGGAAACCGGGCTGTATATTCCCGGCAGTTTGTGGAGCAAAGTGATGGTGCTGGTATGTCTGGCGGCAGTGGCCGGTCTGTTGGGATTGGTGTTGGGACTGCGGAAAAAGGAGTTTTTCCCGGCGACCACTGTTGAAACGGTCTTCCAGGGGAATATGACCGTTCTCCGGTATCTGTATGTGGGGTTCGGTGTCCTGATGGCGATTGGCGGCGGTGTGCTGTTTGTGGTAGCCAAATTCCAGGCTGATCAGACGATTCTGCGGTTGTTGGGATTTTTGGCAATTTTGGCGGGCGTCAGTTTTCCCTATGTGATGTCTGCGCCCTTCCGTACCCGGGAACGGGCCATGCTTTGCCTGTGCAGCACCCTTTTGGTGCTGATGCAGTGTTTCTGGCTGGTGGTCAGCTATAAGATCCATGCCACCCTTCCCAGTGCCTGGAGCTATGGGGTGGAGATTGTGGCAATCAGCGCCAATGCGCTGGGATTCTACTACCTGGCGGGGTACGCTTTCGGAAGAGTCCGGCCTTACCGAACCCTTTTGTTCTGCGCCATGGGAGCGCTGCTGTCTCTGGTGACTCTGGCGGATACCCGGCAGACAGGGATGCAGATGATGTTCGTGGCCAGTGCGGGAATGCTGATGTACGCTGTGTGGATGGTAGTATCCAGTATGCGGACGGAAAAAATCCCGGTCATCACACCGGAAGAAACACCTAAAACAAACTGAAGAAATGAAAAAGACGGCCTTTGGGCCGTCTTTTTTGCATCATAAAACCGGAGCACTGCTGCGCTCCGGTTTAGGATCGGTTATTCGATACTGATCATGTAGTAGTATACCGGCTGGCCGCCATTGACGGTGATCACTTCCGCATCAGGGAAGGCTGCTTCAATGGTTTGCGCGGTGTTCTCTGCGTCTGCCTCCTGAATGTCCTCGCCGTAATAGACGGAGATCAGACTAGGGTCCAGTTCCTGGATCTTTTCGTTCAGCGCTGTCAGCAGGGAAGAGAAAGAATCATAGCTGCCGACCAGAGCGCCGTCCAACAGGGCCAGATACTGACCGGCCAGGATGTGGTGTCCGTCGAACTCGGAGTCACGGGCTGCGTAGGTGACCTGTGCGGTATGCACGCTGCCGATGGACTCGTTAAAGGTCTCCTCCAGGTCTTTGGGATCGGCGGAGGGATCGTAATTGATCATGGCAGAGATTCCCTGGGGCACGGCGCCGGTGGGGATGACCACCACATTTTTCTCCGTCAGGGGAGCACACTGCTGGGCTGCCATGATGATGTTTTTGTTGTTGGGGAACACGAACACATTGTGTGCCGGAGTCCGCTCCACGGCAGCCAGAATGTCCTGGGTGGAGGGGTTCATGGTCTGTCCGCCGGTGACAACGGCATCGGCGCCCAGTTCCTTGAACAGACTGGTCAGGCCGTCGCCAGCGCAAACAGCCACCACGCCGATCTCTTTTTCCGGAGCGGCGGGGGCATTGTTATGGAACATGGCCTCTTCGTCGTCCAGATCATCTGCGGAGATGGCTTTCCGACCGGCGGCCACATCTTCATGCTGAATCCGCATGTTCTCGATTTTGGCCACTTCCAGAGTGCCGTATTTCTGCGCCTCGGTCAGCGCACTGCCGGGAATGTCCGTGTGGACATGAACCTTGAATGCCTCGTCATCTTCACCGATTACCAGGCAGTCGCCGATGCTGCTCAGATAGGCCCGCAGACCCTCCAGCGGCTTGTCGATGGTTTTCCGCACGATAAACACGGTGTCGAAGGTGAAAGTAATCTCTTCGTCATCAATGGCGGCAAAGTCGGCTTTGTCCTTACGCTCCACTTCTTCCACATTTTCCGGCATCACGAACCGGCCCTGCAGGGATTCCAGCATAGCCTGCCAGATGATCATGTATCCCTGTCCGCCGGAGTCCACCACGCCGGCTTTTTTCAGCACCGGATTCAGGTTGGTGGTATCGGCCAGAGCCTCTTTGCCGGCCTCCAGAGCGCTGGTGAGCATCAGCTCTACATCTGCGCCGTTGGCGGCAAACTCCACTGCAGCGGCAGTGGCCAGACGGGAAACGGTGAGGATGGTGCCTTCTGCCGGTTTCATCACGGCTTTATAGGCGGCGTCCACGCCTTCCTGCATGGCGGCGGCAAACAGTACAGCGTCTGCCTTTTCTGCGCCTTTCAGTTTTTTGGCAATGCCCCGGAACAGCAGGGACAAAATCACGCCGGAGTTGCCTCTGGCGCCCCGCAGCAGGCCGGAGGCCACGCAGTCGGCAGCGGCGCTCAGGGTCTGGGGGTTTTTCTTGTTCAGTTCCGTGACCGCATTGGTCATGGTCATGGTCATGTTGGTGCCCGTGTCGCCGTCAGGAACGGGGAACACATTCAATTCATTCAGGTGCTGTTTGCTGGCACTCAGGGCCGCATGGGCACAGATCACCATGGATTTGAACGCTTGGGCGTCTACATATTCTGTCATACTCTTGAATCCTCCGATCAGGGAAATCTCAGCCCAGGATCATGGTGTCAACAAAAATGTCCACCCGGCTGACGGGGATGCCCGTAGCGCTGGTGACTTTGTAGCTGACTTCTTTCATGATCTCACGGCAGATGGTAGTGATATTGACCCCCTGGTCCACCGCAATGTGCAATTGAATGATCATCTCGTTTTCGCTGCCGAATTTGACAACGACGCCTTTGGACATGGACTCCCGTTTCAAAAGCTGGAAGATCCCTTCTTTATTTTTGCCGGCCATACCTTTGACGCCAAAGCAGTTGGTTGCCGCGTCACCGGCGAGATTGGAAAACACGTCGTTGGAAATACGGATGCTGCCGTTGGGGTTATCGATACTCACCATAAGTCGTAGCTCCTTTCGTGAAAGCTATCTGTGAAATACTAATCGGCAGACATTATAATACAAAATCAGGAAAAGTACAAGAGAAAAGAATCTAACAAACCCTCTCATTGTGAAAAAGGAGAGGAAAATCCGGCTTTGGAGCCTTCAATGGGAAAAGAAACTTTCCTGCTATGAGGAGAATATGAAAAAAACGACGGAAGGGCAGGGGGATGTTCGAACATTTTCTGCGTTTTTCGTGATTTATAAAAATTATTTTCGAGTTTTCGCGCTTTTTCACCTTATTGCATAAGAATGGGTGAAAATGACTGTTAAATTTTGTGGCAACTTTGCGGCTGTGAAAAATTTACAAAATCTGGGGGATGTGGTATAGTGACAGGCGAGAGTGTCCAAGATATCTTATATTTAGATGAATTCTTAGGAGATGAGTGTATGCAAAAGGTTAAAAGAGAACTCAAAACGATGGACGGCAACACCGCCGCAGCGCATGTTTCTTATGCGTTCACCGAGGTTGCTGCAATCTATCCCATCACCCCTTCCAGCCCCATGGCGGACTCTGTGGACCAGTGGGCCGCACAGGGACGCAAAAACATTTTCGGCAGCACTGTGAAGGTGCAGGAGATGCAGGCAGAGTCCGGCGCAGCCGGCGCTGTCCACGGCGCACTGAACGCCGGCGCCCTGACCACCACCTACACGGCCTCTCAGGGGCTGCTGCTGATGATCCCCAATATGTACAAGATCGCCGGTGAGCTGCTGCCTGCTGTGTTCCATGTCACTGCCCGGGCACTGGCCTCCCATGCACTGAGCATTTTCGGCGATCAGAGTGATATTTATGCCTGCCGTCAGACCGGCTTTGCAATGCTGGCTGAGAGCAATGTGCAGGAAGTAATGGACCTGAGCCCGGTGGCGCACCTGGCTGCCATCAAAGGCCGCGTTCCCTTCATGAACTTCTTCGATGGTTTCCGCACCTCTCACGAGCTGCAGAAGATCGAGGTCTGGGATTACGAGGACCTGAAAGAGATGTGCGATATGGAGGCTGTGGAGGCATTCCGCAACCGCGCACTGAACCCCGCACATCCCGTGATGCGCGGTTCTCATGAAAATGGTGACATTTTCTTCCAGAACCGTGAGGCATCCAATACCTATTACGATGCTGTTCCCGAAATCGTGGAAGAGTACATGGGCAAGATCAATGAGAAACTGGGCACGGACTATCAGCTGTTCAACTACTACGGCGCTGCAGATGCAGACCGGGTGATCGTGGCCATGGGTTCCATCTGCGATGTGGCCGAGGAAGTTATCGACTACCTGACCACGCAGGGCGAGAAGGTCGGCCTGGTGAAAGTGCGTCTGTACCGTCCTTTCCGGGCAGACAAGCTGATCTCCGCCATCCCTGCTACTGCTAAGAAGATTGCAGTTTTGGATCGTACCAAGGAGCCCGGCGCACAGGGCGAGCCTCTGTATCTGGATGTGGTTACTGCACTGGCACAGGCCGGCAAGATGAATGGCCTGCAGGTCTGCGGCGGCCGTTACGGTCTGGGCAGCAAGGACACCCCTCCGTCCTCTGTGTTTGCAGTGTATGAGGAGCTGAAGAAAGAGCAGCCCAAACTGCAGTTCACCCTGGGCATCGAGGACGATGTGACTCACCTGTCCCTGCCGGAAGTGCCCGCACCCAATACCGCAGCTCCCGGCACCATTGAGTGCAAGTTCTGGGGTCTGGGCGGCGATGGTACCGTGGGCGCCAACAAGAACTCCATCAAAATCATCGGCGACCATACCGATAAGTATGTGCAGGCGTATTTCCAGTATGACTCCAAAAAGACCGGCGGCGTGACCATTTCTCACCTGCGGTTCGGCGATAACCCCATCAAGAGCCCCTACTATATCAACAAAGCAGACTTTGTTGCCTGCCACACCCCGGCATATATCACCAAGGACTTCCCCATTGTCCGTGATGTGAAACCCGGCGGCACCTTCCTCATCAACTGCCAGTGGAACGAGGAAGAACTGGCACACCACCTGTCTGCCGCTGCCAAGCGCTATATTGCCCAGAACAACATCAATGTCTACACCATCAACGCCATTGATCTGGCCATTGAGATCGGCATGGGCAAGCGCACCAATACCATTCTCCAGTCTGCATTCTTTGCACTGGCCAATGTGATGCCTCAGGAGCAGGCCATCGGCTATATGAAGGATGCCGCTACCCATTCCTACCTGAAAAAAGGCCAGGATGTGGTGGACCTGAACCACAAGGCCATCGACCTGGGCGCAACTGCATTCAAGAAGATCACGGTGCCCGCTGACTGGGCTACCGCAGAGGATACCACCGCTCCCGCAGCCAAGGAAGGCAGCGAGAAACTGGTGAAGATGGTCAACAACATCATGGAGCCTGTGGGCAAGATGGACGGCGACAGCCTGCCTGTCTCCGCATTCGTGGATCATGCGGACGGTACCTTCGAACTGGGTGCTGCCGCTTATGAGAAACGGGGCGTTTCCGTCTCCGTTCCTTCCTGGAATCCCGACACCTGTATCCAGTGCAACCAGTGCTCCTATGTCTGCCCACATGCCACCATCCGTGCATTTGCACTGACGGAGGAAGAGGCAAAAGCAGCACCTGCCAACGCCAAGATCCGTCCTGTGAAGGCCGGTAAGGGCAAGGGCGTGTACCAGTATGCACTGTCCGTCAGCCCCCTGGACTGCATGGGCTGCGGTGTGTGCGTGGGCGTTTGCCCCACCCACTCCCTGGAAATGGTTCCCATGGAGAGCCAGGAAGACCAGCAGGCTGTGTTCAACTACATGGTCGGCCAGGTAGAAGAGAAGAAGGATATGGGCGACGATACCGTTAAGGGTAGTCAGTTCAAGCGTCCTTACCTGGAGTTCTCCGGCTCCTGTGCAGGCTGCGCCGAGACCAGCTATGCCCGCCTGATTACGCAGCTGTTCGGTGACCACATGCTGATCTCCAACGCCACCGGCTGTTCCTCCATCTGGGGCGGCCCGGCAGCCACTTCTCCCTATACTGTGAATAAAGAGGGCAAGGGCCCCGCTTGGGCAAACTCCCTGTTTGAGGACAACGCCGAGCACGGCCTGGGTATGTATCTGGGTCAGAAGAAGATCCGCGATGACCTGAAAGCAAAAACTGAGCAGCTGGTGCAGCTGGATTGGGCTGTGCCCGCACTGAAAGAGGCCGCACAGAACTGGCTGAACACCTATGACGACGGCGATGCCAACCAGGAGGCTGCCAAAGCTTATGTGGAGGCTCTGCAGGCAGGCATCTGCACAGTGGACGAGCTGCTGGCCAATGAGAAAGAAGAAATTCGTGCCTTCGGCAAGGAACTGCAGGCAAAGGGCGAGACCCTGTGCCAGTGCGAGGCTTGCAAGCTGTGTGCAGAGATCCTGTCCAAGAAAGACTTCCTGAACAAGAAGTCCTGCTGGATCTTTGGCGGCGACGGCTGGGCATTCGATATCGGCTACGGCGGACTGGACCATGTGATCGCCTCCGGTGAAGATGTGAATGTGTTCGTGTTCAACACCGAGGTGTATTCCAACACCGGCGGACAGGCTTCCAAGGCCTCCGGCATCGGCCAGGTGGCACAGTTTGCCGCAGCCGGCAAGGAAATCAAGAACAAGTCCCTGACCGAGATGGCCATGACTTACGGGTATGTCTATGTGGCACAGATCGCCATGGGCGCAAATCCCGCCCAGACCTTGAAGGCCATCAAAGAGGCTGAGGCATATCCCGGCCCGTCCCTGATCGTGGCGTACTCTCCCTGCGAGATGCACTCCATCAAGGGCGGCATGGAGAACTGCCAGAAGGAAATGAAGAAGTCTGTGGAATGCGGCTACTGGAACCTGTTCCGGTTCAATCCCGCAGCCGAGGGCGCCAAGTTCACTCTGGACAGTGCAGAGCCTAAGGACGGCTACCGTGAGTTCCTGCTGAACGAGGCACGCTACTCCCGTCTGACCCGTGAGTTCCCCGACCGGGCTGACCGCCTGTTCGAGGCCTCTGAAGAGAACGCAAAGGCACGCTACGAGCACCTGCAGAAACTGAAGGAAATGTACAGCAAGTAAGCGGTTTTCGTCTGATAGCCCTTTCTTGAGAATCGGCGGACCACTCCAAAACGGGGTGGTTCGCTTGATATTCCGGGAAATTCTGAAAAATCAAGAAAAATCCCTTGACAACGGCGGAAAAAAGTGTAGAATAATATGGCTTGCCAATGTGGCAGGTAAATCCTTGCTCTCAAGGAAATTGAGGGCCAAACGACCAGAAGGAGGTGCAAGAATGGCTAAAGTTAGCGAAAAGTACGAGCTGATGTACATCATCGATCCCAGCATCGGTGAGGAAGGCATCGCGTCCATCGTGGAGAAATTCAAGACGCTGATCGAGACCAACGGCACAATCGACGAGATGGAGGAGATGGGTAAGCGGAAACTGGCTTACGAAATCAACTACATTTCCGAAGGTTACTATGTGCTCGTGAAGTTCACCAGCGCGCCCGATTTCCCCGCTGAGTTGGATCGTATCCTCGGCATTACCGAAGGTGTCATCCGGAGCCTGATCACCCTGCGCTACGAATAAGGAGGCAGGTTCATGCTCAACCATATCGTAATCATGGGACGGCTTACCAGAGATCCCGATCTCCGGTATACCCAGTCTCAAACGCCCGTTGCGTCCTTTACCGTAGCGGTAGACCGGGACTTCGCCAGCCGGGACGGCGGCGAAAGACAGACGGACTTTATCGACGTCGTGGCATGGCGCCAGACGGCGGAGTTTGTTTCCAAATACTTCACCAAGGGCAGCATGGTGGTCGTTTCCGGCCGCCTGCAGATCCGTGACTGGACCGACCGCGAAGGCAACAAGCGCCGGAGCGCAGAGGTCGTTGCAGACAATGTGTATTTTGGAGAGAGCAAACGCCGGGATGAGTCCATGGGCGGCCCTTACAGCCGTGATTCCCGTGATTCCTACGACGCTCCCCGCCGGGATGGTCACAATTATGCGGCCGGTCCCAGCAGCTCCGCCAGCCGTGGCGGTGCATCCGCTTTTGCGGAGTTGGAGGACGACGACGGCGACCTGCCGTTCTGAGGAACGGCCCCACATGATTGACACAAAAAGGAGGTTTTGACCTTGGCATTCGATAAGAACAATCCGAAGAACCGCAAACGGAGAAAAGTTTGCCAGTTCTGCGTTGACAAGTGCACTTATATCGATTACAAAGATACTGCAAAGCTGAAACGCTATATGTCCGACCGCAGCAAGATCCTGCCCCGTCGGGCTACCGGTACCTGCGCAATGCATCAGCGCCAGCTGACTGAGGCTATCAAAAGATCCCGTCAGATCGCTCTGCTGCCTTACGTGACCGACTAATCAAACATGAAAAGTCATCCCGCTATCCGGCGGGATGGCTTTTTCTGCTTTTTAGCGCCCTTTTTTGAAAGAACAGGGCAGAGAATCTCCCAAAACCCTGGGGACAGATTCACCAAAGAATTCGATAAAAAATGAAAATTATCTACAAAAAGCGTATTGAACTATTTGTGATTTTCATTTATCATAGATGTATTGAATACTCAAAAAACTTTTTTGGAAAAGGATGGATCCCATGAAGAAGATCGGCGTCATGATGGGCAGCGACAGTGACCTGCCTGTTGTCAAAAAAGCCATTGACACACTGGACTCTTTTGCAGTCCCTTATGAGGTACATATCTATTCCGCGCATCGGACCCCAGTCCAGGCCAGAGATTTTGCTGTGAATGCACGTGCCAACGGGTTCGGTGCCATTATTTGTGCTGCGGGAATGGCAGCGCATCTGGCCGGTGCGATTGCAGCCAATACCACATTGCCTGTGATCGGCATTCCCATGAAGTCCGGCGCGCTGGAAGGTGTGGATGCACTGTATTCCACTGTGATGATGCCTTCCGGAATTCCGGTGGCCACTGTTGCCATTGATGGTGCGGTGAATGCTGCGCTGCTGGCAATCGAAATGCTGGCAATCGAAGATGAAACACTGGCTCAGAAACTGGAAGAAAAGCGTCAGGCGGATACGCAGAAAGTTCTGGAAAAGAACGCAAAAGCGGAACAGGAACTGAACCATTGACGGAGGCAAGCAGACCATGGTGAAAAAAGAGCAGTTGTATGCAGGGAAAACAAAAGATCTTTACGCAACAGACGATCCGCAGCTGATCATTCTGTCTTACCGGGACGATGTGTCTGCACTGGACGGTCAGAAAAAAGGCACCATTGCGGGCAAAGGCATCGTCAATAACCGTGTGTCCAACTTCCTGATGCACATGCTGTCAGAGCAGAGTATCCCTGCGCACTTCGTACAGGAGCTTTCTGAACGGGAGACACTGGTGACGAAACTGGAAATACTTCCGCTGAAAGTGATCGTTCGCAATATTTCTGCCGGTTCTTATGTTCAGCGCAGCGGTGCAGCAGAGGGAACTGCGCTTGCGGAGCCTGTCATTGAGTTTCGTCACAAAAATGACGAGACTGGCGACCCGCTGATCAGCGAGAGCCGTGCAATGGAACTGAAATTGGTCGGCCCCAACGAACTGGAGCGCATCAAGATGCTGGCGTTCCGCATCAATGATGTTTTGAAGGCATATTTTGCCACGATCAATGTGGATCTGGTGGATATGAAACTGGAGTTTGGCTGCCTGATGGGAGACTTCATCGTTTTGGCTGACGAGATCAGTCCCGATACCTGCCGCCTGTGGGACAAAACTACCCATGAGAAATTGTACAAAGAGCGTTTCTGCGAAGATCTGGGCGGCGGAGCAGAAACTTACAATGAAATCATGTATCGTATTTTCGGGGAGAAGTGCTGAGCACCTACGACCCTTAAAATCAACAAAATCGGTTCCGGGCGCTGCTTGAAACCGATTTTTGATACCTAAACTTGTGACATCAACCCCATTTTTGAACAGGGAAAGGATTTTGAACTATGGGAAATCTGAGAGAAGAGTGCGGCGTATTCGGTATTTTCAGCGGTCCGGATCAGGATGTGGCCAGTGCAGCGTATTATGCGCTGTTCTCGCTGCAGCATCGCGGTCAGGAGAGCGCGGGTATCGTCGTCAATGATGACGGTGTGTTCCGGACTTATAAAGACTCCGGACTGGTCAACGATGTGTTCACACCGCGGGTCATGGAGAGCCTTGGCACCGGAAATATGGCAGTGGGGCATGTGCGGTACGGTACCAGCGGCAGTTCCGATCGGAGCAATGCTCAGCCGATGGTCGTCAATCATGTGAAAGGCCGCATGGCACTGGCACACAACGGCAGTCTGGTCAATTCCGATGAGCTGCGCCGGGAACTGGAGCTGACAGGTTCCATTTTCCAGACTACCAGCGATACCGAAGTCATTTCTTATCTCATTACCAAAGAACGGCTGACCTGCGGCTCCATTGAAGAGGCAGTGAACCGTGCGATGGACCGCATCGACGGCGCCTATTCTCTGGTGGTCATGTCTCCCCAGAAATTGATTGCTGCCCGGGATGAAAACGGATTCCGTCCGCTGTGCTTTGGACAGTGTGATGACGGCAGTTATGTGGTGGCTTCTGAGACCTGCGCACTGGATGCTGTGGGCGCCCAGTTTATCCGGGATCTGGAACCGGGCGAACTTGTGGTATTTGACAAGAACGGCTATCGTTCCATCCGCGACCACTGCGGAAAACGGAAAGAGTCTTTCTGCGTGTTTGAATACATTTACTTTGCCCGTCCGGACTCTGTGGTCAACGGCTGCTGCGTGCACGAAGCCCGCAAGCGGGCTGGTCAGTTCCTGGCACAGGAACACCCGGTGGAGGCCGATGTGGTCATTGGCGTACCGGACTCCGGACTGGATGCTGCACTGGGATATTCCATGGAATCCGGCATTCCCTATGGCTTGGGATTTGTCAAAAACAAATATATTGGCCGCACATTCATTGCGCCCAACCAGAAATATCGGGAAAACAGAGTGAAGATCAAGCTGAACCCCATCATCAGTACCATCAAGGACAAGCGCGTTGTGGTGGTGGATGACTCCATCGTCCGCGGTACCACCAGCGCCCGAATCGTCAAGGTGCTGCGGGAGGCCGGTGCAAAAGAAGTACATATGATGGTATCTGCACCTCCTTTTGTCAATGCCTGCTACTACGGAACCGATATTGACTCCCCGGAGTCCCTGATCGCCAACAACCACACCCTGGAAGAAATGCGTCAGATCATCGATGTGGACACCCTGGGATTTTTGAGCCTGGAGCACGTGAAACTGCTGACCGGAAAGGATACCGGATTCTGCACTGCCTGCTTTGATAACCAGTATCCCACGGCAATCCCGAAAGAGGGCTGCAAATCCCGGTTTGAGCAGAAAATCTCCGAAGGTAAGGGGAAACAGGAGAAGAACTGAAAATGATGGAATGAGGTGTTTTTGTGAAATTGCGCTATCCATTTTTTCTGTCCATCGCAGCAGGTATTCTGATTGGAATCGGCGGAAGTGTGTTCCTGGCCTGTGAAAATCGGGTTGTAGGCGCCGTGCTGTTTTCTGTGGCACTGCTGTCCATCTGTTATCTGGGCCTGTACTTGTATACCGGAAAGATCGGGTATGTGGCGCTGAATCATGACCGGCAGAGCGTGTCCGCAGTAGCGGTGACCCTGGTAGGAAACGTGATCGGCACACTGGGTTCGGGCTTAGCGGTTGGGTATGTGAAACCCAATTATGTGACGACGGCGGTAGAACTTTGCGAGAAAAAATTGACCATGCTGCCGGGGCAGATTTTCCTGGCAGGCGTGTTTTGCGGCATCCTGATGTACATTGCCGTGGAGGTGTTCAAATCCCACCACACTCCTGTGGGCATCCTGTTTTGCGTGCCAGTGTTTATTCTGGCCGGATTTGAGCACTCCGTTGCAGATATGTTTTACTTTTTTACGGCAAGAATGATGACCGGGGAAGTGTTCCTGTTCCTGCTGATTGTTGTCTTGGGCAACACGGTGGGAGGAATGTTGCTGCCCTGGCTGAAAATGGCGGCAGGTGAGGAACATGGATAAGACAAAAATCGCGGTATTTGTCTCCGGAGGAGGCACCAACTTGCAGGCGCTGATTGATGCACAGCACAGTGGTGCGCTGACCAGCGGGGAAATCGTGCTGGTGGTGTCCAGCAATCCCGATGCCTATGCGTTGGAACGGGCAAAGCAGGCGGGAATCCCCGCTGTGGTGTGCTCCCGGAAAATGCTGGGCAGCCAGGAGGCTTTCGAAGAGCAGATCTCCCGGGAACTGGAGTCTGCCGGAATCGAACTGATTGTGCTGGCAGGGTTTATGAGTATTTTGAGCGAGGGATTCACCGCGCGGTGGCCGGAGCGGATTATCAATGTCCACCCCTCACTGATCCCCTCTTTCTGCGGAAAGGGGTATTACGGGCTGAAGGTCCATGAAGCGGCCCTCAGTTATGGCGTGAAAGTCACCGGCGCCACCGTACATTTTGTCAATGAAATCCCGGATGGGGGAAAGATCATTGCCCAGAAGGCAGTGGAAGTACAACCCGAAGACACGCCGGAGACCTTGCAGCGGCGGGTGATGGAGCAGGCGGAGTGGATCATTCTGCCCCAGGCCGCCCAGCAGATCTCGGCAGAGATTGCAAAGGAGAGAGACAGATGAACTTGCTGAATTTGGAGACCCTGCTGCAGGAAACCAGTTACCCCGGTCGGGGCATCGTGCTGGGACGCAGCCAGGACGGAACGAAGACCATGGCTGCCTATTTCATCATGGGCCGCAGCGAGAACAGCCGGAACCGGGTGTTCACGGAGACGGAAGACGGCATTCGTACCGAGGCATTTGACCCGGCCAAGCTGTCCGACCCCAGCCTGATCATCTATCATCCGGTGCGGGTGCTGGAGAACGGAACAACGATCGTCACCAATGGTGACCAGACCGACACCATTCGGGATCACATGGTAGAGGGGCATAGTTTCCGGCACGGTTTGCGTACCCGGGAGTTTGAGCCGGATGCTCCCAACTTCACACCGCGTATTTCCGGTGTCATATATCCTGACGGCACCTACGATCTGTCCATCCTGAAGAGTATGGACGGCAATCCGGGCTGCTGCTGCCGGTACTTCTATGAGTACGACCATCCCCAGACCGGTGTGGGCCATTTTATCCACACTTATATGGGTGACGGCAGCCCGCTGCCCTCCTTTGCCGGAGAGCCGGAACGGGTGGCAGTGGTCTGGAACGACGCCCGGTCTATGGCCGATGCGCTGTGGACCAGCCTGAACGAAGAAAACAAGGTTTCCCTGTTTGTACGCAGCATCGATCTGACTACCGGGGAAACGGATACGGTCATTTTGAACAAAAATCAGTAAGGCGGTGGAGAGTATGAAAACTTTGGAACTGAAATACGGCTGCAACCCCAACCAGAAACCGGCCAGCATCTACGTCAATGACGGACGGGAGCTGCCTATTGAGGTGCTCAATGGGAAACCCGGCTACATCAACTTCATGGATGCATTCAACTCCTGGCAGCTGGTGAAAGAACTGAAAGAGGCCACGGGCCTGCCCGCTGCGGCATCCTTCAAGCATGTGTCCCCTGCCGGCGCGGCAGTGGGCCTGCCCTTGAGTGATGTGGACCGGCAGATCTACTTTGTAGCGCCGGAGGCAGAACTGAGCCCCATCGCCTGTGCCTATATTCGGGCCAGAGGCGCTGATCGTCTGTGTTCCTACGGCGACTGGGCCGCGCTCAGCGACACCTGTGATGCTGCCACTGCCCGGTATCTGAAAGAGGAAGTGTCCGACGGCATCATTGCGCCGGACTACACCCCTGAGGCACTGGAAATCCTGAAGACCAAGAAAAAAGGAAACTACAATGTGGTGAAAATCGACCCCAACTATGTGCCTGCCGTGCAGGAGCATAAGGATGTGTTCGGCATCACTTTTGAGCAGGGCAGAAACAATTTCAAAATTGATCGGGAACTGCTGGAAAATATCGTCACAGAGAACAAAGACCTGCCCGAGCAGGCTAAGATCGACATGATCGTGTCTCTGATCACCCTGAAATACACCCAGTCCAACTCCGTCTGCTATGTCAAGGACGGTCAGGCCATCGGCGTGGGCGCCGGACAGCAGAGCCGCATCCACTGCACCCGCCTGGCAGGCAATAAGGCAGACAACTGGTACCTGCGGCAGCATCCGAAAGTGTTGGCACTCCAGTTTTTGGAGGATATCCGCCGTCCGGATCGGGACAATGCCATCGATGTGTATCTGTCCGATGAATACGAAGATGTGCTGGCAGAGGGAATCTGGCAGACCAAGTTCCAGGTAAAACCGGAACCGCTGACCCGGGAAGAGAAAAAAGCCTGGATTGCTACCCAGACCGGCGTGACCGTTGGTTCCGATGCATTCTTCCCCTTTGGGGACAATGTGGAGCGGGCGCGGAAGAGCGGCGTACAGTACATTGCGGAGCCGGGCGGCAGCATTCGGGATGACCATGTGATTGAGACCTGCAATAAGTACGGGATCGTCATGGCCTTTACCGGAATGCGCCTGTTCCACCACTGAGTGACAGAGGGAGCGGTAATTCATGAAACTTATGGTAATTGGCGGCGGCGGCCGGGAGCACGCCATCATTCAGAGTCTGAAAAAGAACCCGGAAGTGACGGAAATTTACGCATTGCCCGGCAATGGAGGCATTGCCAGGGATGCGGTTTGCGTGAATATCGGCGCGAAAGATATTGACGGCATGGTGGCTTTTGCCAAGGAGAAGGCTGTTGATTTTGCTGTGGTTGCCCCGGATGACCCTCTGGTCCTGGGTGCGGTGGATGCACTGGAGGCGGCAGGCGTGCCCTGTTTTGGCCCCAATCGTGCAGCGGCGATTATTGAGGGCAGCAAAGTGTTCTCCAAAAATTTGATGAAACAGTATGGCATTCCCACGGCAGCTTATGAGGTGTTTACCGAGGAACAGGCTGCACTGGAGTACCTGGAAACTGCACCCATGCCCGCTGTGATCAAAGCAGACGGTCTGGCACTGGGTAAGGGCGTCATTATCGCCCAGGACCGGGAAGAGGCCCGGCAGGCGGTGCGGACCATTATGGAGGAGAAAAAGTTCGGTGACAGCGGCAACCAGATCGTCATCGAGGAATTCCTCACCGGGCCGGAAGTGTCCGTTCTGTCCTTTACAGACGGCAAGGTAGTGGTACCCATGGTGTCGTCTATGGACCACAAGCGTGCCCACGATGGAGATGAGGGACTGAACACCGGCGGAATGGGAACCATTGCGCCCAATCCCTACTATACCCCGGAAATCGCACAGCAGTGCATGGAGCAGATTTTCCTGCCCACCATCCGGGCGATGAATGCAGAAGGCCGCACATTCCGGGGCTGTCTGTATTTTGGTTTGATGCTCACGCCCAACGGCCCGAAAGTAATCGAGTATAACTGCCGTTTCGGTGATCCGGAGACCCAGGTAGTACTGCCTCTGTTGGAAAGTGATCTGCTCACCGTAATGCAGGCCTGCGCCAACGGCACCCTGGCAGACACGGAAGTCCGGTTTGCCAATCGGAGTGCCTGCTGCGTGGTCATGGCCAGTGAGGGATATCCCGAGCATTACGAAAAAGGCTTTGAAATCACCATGGATGCCGATCTGACTGCACAGGTCTATGTGGCCGGTGCCAAAGAAGAGAACGGTCATCTGCTGACCAGCGGCGGCAGAGTGCTAGGCGTGGTGGCCACGGCGGATACTCTCCGGGGCGCCATTGACGAGGCCTATGCCCAGGTGGAGAAAGTCCATTTTGACAATGCCTTTTATAGACATGATATCGGTGCCCGCGCTTTGCAGGCATCTCAGGCGGAGAGGTGAAGAGATGGTATATCGCGTATATGTTGAAAAGAAACCGGGACTGCGCCATGCGGCAGATTCTCTGAAAGAGGAACTGCGGGCATTCCTGGGAATCCGGGAACTGACCGATGTGCGTCTGTTCAACCGCTATGATGTGGAAAATATTGACAGATCTCTGTTCGATTACGCTGTGGGAACGGTCTTTTCCGAACCTCAGCAGGATGTGACTTACGAGACCCTTCCGGAAATGGATGGAGCAATGTTTGCTGTGGAGTATCTGCCCGGTCAGTATGACCAGCGGGCAGACAGCGCGGCTCAGTGCATCCAGATCATCTCCCAGGGGGAGCGGCCCGTGGTGCGTACGGCAAAGGTGTATGTGCTGTTCGGTGATTTGACCGAGGAGCAGGTCGCTGCAGTGCGGAAATATGTCATCAACCCTGTGGAGAGCCGTGAGGCCTCTCTGGACCCGGTGGAGACCCTCCAGGTCCAGTACGACATTCCGGAGTCTGTCCGCACCCTGACCGGGTTCAATCAGCTGGACGAGGCAGGCCTGCAGGCTTTCATTGCAGAAAACGGTCTGGCTATGGACTTTGGCGACATTCGCTGCTGCCAGGAGTACTTCCGTTCTGAGGATCGGGACCCCACCATCACAGAAATCAAGATGATCGATACCTACTGGTCCGACCACTGCCGGCACACCACCTTCAACACCATCATCGATCATGTGGAGTTTGAAGATCCGCTGCTGAAACGGGCCTATGAGGAGTATTTGGCTACCCGCCAGGAGATCGGCCGGAAAAAACCGGTGACGCTGATGGATATGGGTACCATTGCCGTGAAATATCTCCGTTCCATCGGGGAATTGGATAAACTGGACGAGTCTGAGGAAATCAACGCCTGCACTGTAAAGATCCAGGTGGAGATTGAGGGCAAGAAAGAAGACTGGCTGCTCCTGTTCAAGAACGAGACCCACAACCACCCCACGGAAATCGAGCCGTTCGGCGGCGCTGCCACCTGTATCGGCGGCGCAATCCGAGATCCTCTGTCCGGCCGCAGCTATGTGTACGGCGCTATGCGCGTCACCGGCGCGGCAGATCCCCTGAAACCGGTGGAAGAAACGCTGGAGGGCAAGCTGCCCCAGCGGAAAATCGTCACCACTGCTGCTGCAGGCTACTCTTCCTATGGCAACCAGATCGGTCTTGCCACCGGCCAGGTGGACGAGCTGTATCACAGCGGCTATGCTGCTAAACGCATGGAGATTGGTGCAGTGATCGCGGCTGCGCCTGCAGAAAATGTGCGCCGGGAGCGTCCGGCAGCGGGCGATGTGGTGCTGCTCCTGGGCGGGCGTACCGGTCGTGACGGCTGCGGCGGCGCAACTGGTTCCTCCAAGTCCCACACGGTGCAGTCTCTGGAAAGCTGCGGCGCGGAAGTGCAGAAGGGCAACGCACCGGAAGAGCGGAAACTGCAGCGTCTGTTCCGCAATCCCCAGGCTTCCCGCCTCATCAAGCGCTGCAACGACTTCGGCGCAGGCGGCGTGTCTGTGGCCGTGGGCGAACTGGCAGACGGCCTGGAAATTGATTTGAACATGGTCCCCAAAAAATATGAGGGTCTGGACGGCACGGAACTGGCCATTTCCGAGTCTCAGGAGCGGATGGCTGTGGTGGTCGCCGCAGAGGGCGAGGCTGCTTTCTGCCGCCTGGCAGAGCAGGAGAACCTGGAAGTTTCCAGAATTGCCGTAGTCAAAGCCGAGCCCCGGCTGACCATGACCTGGAACGGCAAGACCATTGTGGATGTTTCCCGTGCATTCCTGGATACCAATGGTGCAGAGAAACATATCGATATCCGTCCCGCAGCCCCCAAGGCATGGGGCAAAGAGATCCCCGGGGATTTCAAAGCCGGGTACACCGCGCTGGCGGGAGATCTGAATGTCTGCTCCAAGCGCGGCCTGAGCGAGCGGTTTGACGCTACCATCGGCGCCGGAACAGTGCTCATGCCTTTTGGCGGAAAACATCAGCACACCCCCATTCAGGCCATGGTCCACAAAGTTTCTGTGGAGCAGAAACATACGGATACCTGTTCCCTGATGGCCTGGGGCTATAACCCCTATATCGCAGAAAACAGCCCCTACCACTCTGCATTTCTGGCAGTGGTGGAGTCTGTGTCCAAACTGGTTGCCACCGGCGCCAAGTTTGAAGATGTGTACCTGAGTTTCCAGGAATATTTCGAGAAACCGGGGCAGGACTCCCGGAGTTGGGGCAAGCCTTTCTCCGCATTGCTGGGTGCTTTTATGGCACAGAAACAGCTGCATGTGGCGGCTATCGGCGGCAAGGACTCCATGTCCGGTACCTTTGAGCATCTGACCGTTCCGCCCACGCTGGTGTCTTTTGCAGTCACCACGGAGCAGGTGGAAAACATTGTTTCCAACGAATTCAAGGGCGCAGGCCATCAGGTGGTTCTGCTCCAGCCGGAATACGATGAAGAGGGTCTGCCCGTTGTGGAATCCCTCAAGGCGCTGTTTGACCAGGTTTACGCCCTGACCTCCACCGGAAAGGCACTGGCTGTTTACACCCCTGGATTTGGCGGTGTGGCTGAGGCCGTGATGAAAATGAGCTTTGGAAACCTCCTGGGATTCCGCTTTGAGCAGGTGCCCATGGAAACGCTGTTCGGCTACCGTTACGGCGCATTCGTGGTGGAACTGGCCGAGGGTGTGGAGCCTGTTGGTCTGGTGCTTGGCACGACGACCGAGGAACAGACCATGACCTGGGGCAATGAAACGCTGGCACTGCCGGAACTGTTGGAAGTCTATGAAAATAAACTGGAGCCGGTGTATCCCTGCAATCTGGCAATGGAGAAGGAGGAGATTCCTGCCTTTACCTTCCAGGCAGAAAGCCGTCCGGCACCGGCAGTCCATGTGGCAAAACCCAAAGCGCTGATTCCCGTGTTCCCCGGTACCAACTGCGAGTATGACACGGCGAAAGCTCTGCGGGATGCCGGCGCGGACCCTGAGATTGTGGTGGTGCGGAACCTGACCCCGTCTGCGATTGCAGAGAGCGTGGAGTACTTTGCAAAGGCTGTGGCCAATGCACAGATCATCTTCATTCCCGGCGGATTCTCCGGCGGCGACGAACCCGATGGTTCTGCAAAATTCATCACGGCATTCTTCCGGAATGCACAGGTGAAGGACGCCGTCCATGAACTACTGAAACAGCGGGACGGTCTGATGGCCGGTATCTGCAACGGATTCCAGGCGCTGATCAAACTGGGTCTGGTCCCCTATGGCGAAATCATCGACACGGATGCCGATTGTCCCACCCTGACATTCAATACCATCGGCCGCCATCAGTCCCGGATCGTCCGCACCCGGATTGCCTCCAATAAATCCCCCTGGCTGGCAGCGACCCAGCCCGGCGAGATTTACAATGTGCCCATCTCCCACGGTGAGGGCCGTTTCATCGCACCGGAGGAGCTGATCCGTCAGCTGGCAGAGCGCGGCCAGATCGCTACCCAGTATGTGGGTCTTGACGAACTGCCCACCGCTGATGTAAGCTATAATCCCAACCATTCCATGTACGCCATCGAGGGCATCACCTCCCCGGATGGACGGGTGTTCGGCAAGATGGGCCATTCCGAGCGGAAAGACCACGGACTGTACCTGAACGTGCCTGGAAATTACGATATGCAGATGTTTGAATCTGCAGTGAAATACTTCCAATAAGAAAAATAACAGAAGGAGTGGACCACCATGGCTTATTACTACAACGAACCGTCCCGTACTTTTAACGAATTTCTGCTGATTCCCGGATATACTTCCGAGGAATGCGTTCCCGCCAACGTGTCTTTGAAGACCCCGCTGGTGCGTTTCAAACGGGGAGAGGAACCTGCAATCTCTCTGAATATTCCCATGACTTCCGCCATCATGCAGTCCGTGTCCGATGACACACTGGCCATTGCACTGGCAAAAGAGGGCGGTCTGTCCTTCATCTATGGCTCTCAGTCCATTGAGGACGAGGCAGCCATGGTTGCCCGCGTGAAGAACTACAAGTCCGGTTTCGTGGTCAGCGCCTCCAATGTGACGCCTGAGCACACCCTGGCAGATATCCTGGATCTGAAAGAGCGGAACGGTTATTCTACTGTGGCCGTTACCCATGATGGCTCCGCCAACGGCAAGCTGCTGGGCATCGTTACCAGCCGGGACTACCGCGTCAGCCGGATGTCCACCGATGTGAAGGTCAAGGAGTTCATGACTCCCCTGGAAAAGCTGGTCACCGGCCGTGCTACCACCACGCTGAAAGAGGCCAACGATATTATCTGGGATCACAAGCTGAACGCACTGCCCATTGTGGATGACAACGGCAACCTGATGTACTTTGTATTCCGCAAGGACTACGCAAGCCACAAGGAAAATCCCCTGGAAATGCTGGATAAGGAGAAACGCTACATGGTGGGCGCGGGCATCAACTCCCGTGACTACGCTGAGCGGATTCCTGCTCTGGTGGCAGCCGGCGCTGATGTGCTGTGCATCGACTCTTCCGAGGGCTACTCCTGCTGGCAGAAAAAGACCATCGACTGGGTGCGTGAGCACTACGGCGACACCGTGAAGATTGGCGCCGGCAACGTGGTGGATAAAGATGGATTCCTGTTCCTGGCAGAGGCCGGCGCAGACTTTGTGAAAGTCGGTATCGGCGGCGGTTCTATCTGCATCACCCGTGAGACAAAGGGCATCGGCCGCGGCCAGGCTACCGCTCTGATTGAAGTGGCAGCTGCCCGGGATGAGTACTATGCCAAGACCGGCATCTATGTGCCCATCTGCTCCGATGGCGGCATTGTGTACGACCATCACATGACCCTGGCACTGGCCATGGGCGCAGACTTCCTGATGCTGGGCCGTTACTTTGCCCGGTTCGACGAAAGCCCCACCCCCAAACTGATGGTCAACGGCCAGTATGTCAAAGAGTACTGGGGCGAAGGCTCCAACCGCGCCCGGAACTGGCAGCGTTACGATGTGGGCGGCAAGTCCGGCCTGCAGTTCGAGGAAGGCGTGGACTCCTATGTCACCTACGCCGGCAGCCTGCATGAGAACGTGGAGAAGAGCCTGTACAAGGTGAAATCTACCATGTGCAACTGCGGCGTGATTACCATTCCGGCCCTGCAGAAAGAGGCCAAGCTGACGGTGGTTTCCGCAACCAGTATCGTGGAGGGCGGCTACCATGATGTCACCCTGCGCAATACCAGCAATGTGAAGTAAGAGAAACGAAAAAAATCCGATGGACAAACTGTCCATCGGATTTTTTTGTACTGCAATGGGGCAATCCGTTATGCTTTTTTTGCCTGACGGCGTTCCCGCAAAGCGGAGAATTTGCTGAACAGGTTTTCAAATGTGGTCTGGAAAGGATAGACCAGCAGACACAGGGCAATGAGCACCAACCAACCGGAGAAGGACAGGGGAGCCAGTGAAAACAGTTTCGGCATAGAGAACATGGCAATCACGGCTGCCGCGCCCATGGTGAGGATCAGCGCAATCCGTCGCTTGTTCAGCGGTCGAGCGGCATAATAGATCACGGTAAGACCGTTGATGGTCATCAGCGCCACGCAAATGGTGGAAAGCTCTCCTAAGGTCAGTCCGGTGGCGTAGGTGAACAGTTCTGCATACAAAATCACCAGAATGGCGGTCAATCCCCCGGGCAGGGAGCGGCGCATCACATTGTGCATGAATTTCCCCTTGACCAGGTCGTGGTTCGGTTCCAATGCCAGGTAGAAGGAGGGAATCCCGATGGTCAGGGCGGAAATCAGCGTAAGCTGGATGGGAACAAAGGGGTAAGGCACTGCGGCGAACAGAGAGATCAGCGCCAGGAAGAAGGACAGCAGGTTCTTCACCAGATACAGGGCAGAGGCCCGCTGAATGTTGTTGATGACCCGCCGCCCTTCGGCAACGACTTTGGGCATGGCGGCAAAATCGCTGTCCAGCAGCACCAGCTGCGCCACCTGGCTGGCGGCCTCGGCGCCGGATGCCATGGCGATGCCGCAGTCAGCATCTTTCAGCGCCAGGACATCGTTGACACCGTCTCCTGTCATGGCAACGGTGTGCCCGGCATTTTGCAGTGCGCGGACGATTTGTTGTTTCTGATTGGGAGCCACCCGGCCGAAGACGGTATACTGGCCAATGGCCTGGCGAATCAGCTCCTCGGAGGTGAGCGTCCGGGCATCTACCCAGTGCTCTGCACCGGCAATCCCTGCCTGGGCAGCCACAGCAGAAACAGTCACGGGACTGTCGCCGGAGATGACTTTAATGGCCACACCCTGGTCCCGGAAATATTGAAAGACCTGGGGCGCATTTTCCCGAATGGGGTTTTCCAGAACCACCAGTGCCAAAGGACGGATCGGCCCGGTCAGGTTTCCCTCTGATGCTCCGGCACAAGCTGCCAGCAGCAGAACCCGGCATCCGGTTTGTGCGTAAGGTGCCGTCAGCGGCTCTATGGTGGGGAACTGATCGCCCAGAATGTATTCCGGAGCACCAAGGACATAGCTGCCCTGCTCGGCAAAGGTGACGGCGCTCCACTTTGCTGCGGAAGTAAAGGGGACAGTGGAAACCGCTTTCCAACTGGGCGCGTGGGGGAAACTGGACTGAATGGCCCGGGCGGTATCGTTATCGGCGGGCATGGCGGCGTAAAAAGCAGATAAAATCGGGGCGGGGTCCGTATCGGTCAGGGATTTGGTTTCCCGCACCTGCATTTCCGGGCTGGTGATGGTGCCGGTTTTATCCACGCACAGCACATCCACCCGTGCCAGTGTTTCAATGGCATTCATTTCGTGGATCAGGGTGCGGTTTTGCGCCAGACGGATCACGGAAACAGCCAGTGCCACAGAGGTCAGCAGGAACAGTCCTTCGGGAATCATGCCGATCAGAGCGGCCACTGTGGAGGCCACAGCCTGACCGATCTCCATGTCCTGCCGGACATACTGGTTGTAAAACAGGGCGATGCTGATCGGGATGAGCGCCACGCCGATGAACCGAATCAGTCGGTCCAGGGAGCGCATCATCTCCGATTTTTGCGCCTGTCCGCCGTCTCGTTTGGCGGCCAGTGTCAGGCGGGCGGCATAGGAATCCGCGCCCACCAGTTCCAGGCGGCAGCGGCACTGCCCGGAAATAATGAAACTGCCGGACAGCAGGGTGTCGCCGGATTTTTTGTGGATGGCGTCCGCCTCGCCGGTGATCAGCCCCTCATTGACCTGAACCTGCCCGGACAGGAGCAGGGCGTCGGCAGGAATCTGATTGCCGGCAGACAGCTGCACGATGTCGCCCCGGACCAGTTCATGCACGGGGATAGAGACTACTTGCCCGTCCCGAATGACGCTGGCGTGACTTTCTGAAAGCAGTGTCAGTTTTTCGATGGCGCGCTTGGAGCGGATCTGCTGAAAAATGCCGATCCCGGCATTGGCGGCCACCACAAACAGGAAGGTGGTGTTTTTCCAGTCGCCGACCAGAAACAGGCAGACGGCCAGAACGACGAAGATGAGGTTGAAGTAGGTGAAAATATTTTCCCGAATGATCTCTTTATCGCTTTTGGTGGGGGCCTCGACGGGGGTGTTGCCCCATCCGTCTGCCAGCAGCTGCCGGGCCTGTTCACTGCTTAGACCCTGTTCCGGAGAGACCCGAAGATTGGGATAAGGCCTCCGCTCCGTTTGTCGGGGGGAAGGGGCTGCATTTGTTCGTTTATGATTCATGTGTCATCTGCCTTTGTGTGAGAAAATTTACCAATAGATCTATTATATGCCGATTTCCAAAAGGAGAAAGCCGGGAATCGTGACAAAAGAGAAAATTTTCTGTGAACAAAAAACGCGCAACAGGAAAATCCTGTTGCGCGATGTGATCTGTGGATGAATTTACGAGAGTTCCGGGAGGGTTTCGTCCTGCTCGATCCACTCGTTGACATCTGTAACGGTGAAACTGCCGTCCGCTTCCCGGGCAATGACTTCCCTGATGCCGGCGTTAATGATGGTGCGTTTGCACATGGAGCAGGGGACGGCATCCGTCAAAGCGCCGCTGCCGGCCTCCCGGCCCACCAGATAGAGCGTTCCGCCCAACATATCCCGCCGGGAAGCGGAAATGATGGCGTTGGCCTCGGCATGGACGCTGCGGCACAGCTCATACCGTTCGCCGGAGGGAACCTGCATGGCCTCTCTGCGGCAGAACCCCAAATCTGAGCAGTTTCGACGCCCCCGGGGCGCACCGTTATAGCCGGTGGAAATGATTTCGTCATTTCGCACGATAATGGCGCCGTACTGCCTGCGGATGCAGGTGGAACGGTGCAGAACCGTGTCGGCAATATCCAGGTAGTAATTGATTTTATCCGTGCGCTGTTCCATAGTGATCCCTCCGTTTTTCTGATTGTATTCCATTCCGGGGAACTTGTCAATGCTCTTGGATTCTCAGGGAGGCTGTGCTATAATACCGGGCGAAGAGGTGAATCTCATTGAAGGAAAATTATCAGAAGGAATTGGATGCCATTACACAGCGCTTAACGGAAAAACCCCGATTGCTGCTGCAAAGCTGCTGCGGCCCCTGCTCCACCTATGTGCTGCAGTATCTTACCCGGTATTTTGACATCACGCTCCTGTACTATAACCCCAATATTCAGCCCAGAGAGGAGTATGACCTGCGGTTGGAACATCAGCGGAAGGTGCTTCAGGCCATGCCGGAGATCCACATTTTGGAATGTGACTACGACGGGGAAACCTATGACCGGGCAGTTTCCGGACTGGAGGGAGAACCGGAGGGCGGCGCCCGATGCAGCGTCTGTTTTCACCTGCGTCTGGAGAAAACGGCACAGCTGGCTGCGGAGGGGAATTTTGACTATTTTTGCACCACACTGACCGTGTCCCCCCATAAAGATGCCCAGCGCATCAATGCCATCGGACAGGCTCTGGCAAAGCAGTATGGCGTGGCCTGGCTGCCCTCGGACTTCAAGAAACGGGAGGGATACAAGCAGAGCATCCAGCTGTCCAAGGAGTTGGGGCTGTATCGGCAGGAGTATTGCGGCTGCCTGTATTCCAAAACTACTTGACAGCATGATACTTTATAGGATATAATAAACCGCTGGCATCCTTTGGATGCCGGTGGTTTTTGCGCCCATTGGGGCAAAACCGGATGATTCCGATTGCTACGCGGGCAAATGCCCGTGCTGAGCATAGAATCAAATTTCGAAAGGAGAGATTTCGCAATGACCAAACGTACTTTTCAGCCCAAAAAGCGCCACGCTCAGATGGAGCACGGATTCCGCAAGAGAATGTCCACCGCCAACGGCCGCAAGGTCCTGGCTCGCCGCCGTGCAAAGGGCAGAAAAAAACTGAGCTACTGATGACCCCGTGCGGGGAGCAGCCGCAGCATTGATGAAGGGGAAAGGCTATGGAATTCACTGATTCCTTGAAAAAAAACTACGAGTTCCGGCGCCTGTACAACAAAGGAAAAAGTGCCGTCACACCGTATCTTGTGCTGTACGTTCGGCGTACCAGACGAGACAATAACCGCCTGGGCTTGACTGTATCCAATAAAATCGGTAAGGCCGTGGTGCGTAACCGCATCCGCCGTCGTCTGCGGGAGATTTATCGCCTGCGGGAGGACAAACTGTGCCGTGGGTTGGATATGGTCATCGTTGCCCGGGGCAGAAGTACGGAGGCAAGTTATCACCAGCTGGAAAAGGCTTTTGAGAAAGCCTGCCGCCAGCTGGACCTGATGCAAGCGGAAAGTGAGCAGAAACCGTGAAACGGATTTTGTTGGCGCTGATCCGCTTTTATCGGCGCGCCATTTCACCCTATACACCGCCCTGCTGCCGGTTTATCCCCACCTGCTCTCAGTATGCACTGGAGGCCATCGAAAAGTACGGCGCCGCCAAAGGCGGCTGGCTGGCTTTTCGGAGGATCCTCCGTTGTCACCCCTTTCATCGAGGGGAACACGATTTTTATGACCCGGTTCCATAAACCGGGAAAAGAAAACAGAATAACGATGATAGGAGTAACTGAATGTCGATCATTACAGTACCCTTTTCCTGGTTGCTTCTGAAGTTTTATGAGATCTTCGGGAACTACGGTATTTCCGTGATCCTGTTTGCTCTGTGCGTGAACCTGATCCTGACTCCGTTCATGGCCAAGAGCAAGAAGAGCATGCTGCGGCAGACCCGTCTGCAGCCCCGGCTGAAAGAGTTGGAGGCACGGCATGGCGGCAACCCCCAGAAGTACCAGCAAGAGGTATCTAAGCTCTATCAAGAAGAGCACATCAACCCCATGTCGGGTTGTCTGTGGTCTTTTCTCCCGCTGCTGATTCTGATTCCTTTGTACAGCGTGATCCGTCAGCCTCTGACCCACATGATTGGTCTGAGTGCTGAGGAAGTTACCCTGGTCCAGACGACTCTGGAGAATATGGGTCTGCTGGATGTGGCGGAACTCAGCAACCGTTCCAGAGCATATTTGGAAATCGTCATGATGCAGCTGTGCCATGAGAACTTCAGTGCAATGTCCGCTGTGGTTCCGGCACTGCAGGATGTGAGCTATGCTTTCCTGGGTCTGAACTTGGGCGCAACGCCCCGTCTGACTTTCTGGAAGGACGCTGCAAACGGGATGGCAGCCGCTTTTGGTCTGTTCCTGATCCCCTTTATTTCTGCATTCCTGTCCTGGCTGTCCATGAAACTGTCCATGAAAATGAATCCCCCGGCAGCTACCGGCCCTCAGGCCGATCAGATGGCATCCACCAACCGTATGATGGAACTGATGATGCCCCTGATGTCCGTGTGGATTTGTTTCTCCATGCCGGCAGCCATGGGTGTCTACTGGATTGCCAACAGCGTGTTCGGTATGGCCCGTGACTTTATCCTCACGAAGATCTATCGGAAGAAGATGCTGGTGGAGGATACCGAATGGCTGGAGCGTGAGCGTCAGCGCGAGGAGGAATTCGAGCGGAGACGGAAAGCGACCGAACGGAAAAGAGAAGAAGGCACGACGACCGTCAACAAAAACACCAGTAAGAAAAAACTGCAGACTGCCGAAAAGCAGAAGTCTGAGGAGCTGAAAGCTGCGGCCATCGCAGCGGATCGTGCTGAGCGCCGGGAGCGTCTTGGCGTGAAAGAAGCGGAGATCCCCGCCTCTCAGGTGGGAGCACGCCGCTATGCCAGAGGCAGAGCCTATGATCCCGATCGGTTCGGTGCACAGGAAGAGCCCCAGCAGACCGAGGCTTTTGAGGCCGAGGCTGAAGAATAACAGGAGAGTACCTTATGATAAAAAGCATAGAGAAATCCGGTAAGACGGAAGAGGCAGCCGTTGCAGCTGCCCTGGCAGAACTGGGGATGAGCCGTGACGACGTGATGGTGGAGATCCTGGAACGGGCAAAGTCCGGATTCCTGGGCATCGGTGCGTCTCCGGCTGTGGTGAAGGTGTCTTACGAAGTGCCTGACGAACCGGTGGCAGAGGAGCCCGCTCCCGCCCCCGCAGCGGAAGTACCTGCAGAGATGCCGGCCGCCGCAGAAGGCGTTGACGGAAACCCCAACCATGAGAAGGTATATGCCTTCCTCAGCGGTCTGCTGACCCATATGGGTGTGCAGGCGGAGATTGAAATCACGGACAAGCCTGATGGCGGGATCAATGTGAACCTGTCCGGTAAGGGCATGGGCATGGTCATCGGCCGCCGGGGCGAGACCCTGGATGCCATCCAGCATCTGACCAACTACGCCGTGAATCACGGCAGCGAAAAGCGCCTGCATGTCAGCGTGGACGCAGAGGCATACCGCGCCAAGCGGGAAGAGGCTCTGGTCCATTTGGCAGAAAAGATGGCGGCCAAAGCCGTCAAATACAAACGGAGCATGGCTCTTGAGCCGATGAATTCCTATGAGCGTCATGTGATCCATGCCGCCCTCCAGGATTATGAAGGCGTGAGCACCAGCTCCATCGGCACCGAACCCAATCGCCGGGTGGTGGTGTCCTATGATAAGTCCCAGCAGGACACGGGCAGCAGCAAGCCCGTGTCCCGTGAGTGGACCTAATCTATGGCAAGTATCGCCGCAGGAATATTCCTGCGGCGATTTTTGTTGCTTATTTGGAAAAGGAGCGAACCTGTCCAAAAGATTTTGTTTCCTTTTGGATTGATAGATCCCACCCCCGTCAGTGGCACTATATTGATGGAGGCATAAAAATATGGTAATGTTAAGTGGAGCGATAATTTGGAATAGTCCAAACTGATATACGAGAATTTCTAGAGGGGTATGTAGAAATGAAACGAGTCTATAAATTTTTGATCATAACATTTGCCATTTCCGGTATCGCGTGGGGGTCACTTGCTATTTTAACGAAATTGGGTATCCTGACTTTTACACATCCGACAAGTACGATGTTGCATATCATTGGGGGCTTTGGGCCAACAATAGCGACATTATTTGTACTGGAGGAAAAATTGACATTCCGATCCGTCATTAAATTCGTTTTTCAATATAAAAGGAAAACGATGTTTTACTTATGGATACTGACAGCTATGGCGATTGCAGTCATTGGTATTTCATCGATGGAACGCAATCCTGCAATGCCGTTGCATCTGATCCCCATCGTTTTCCTTCAGGCAGTATTCATATACGGTGGGGAAGAAGAATTAGGGTGGCGCGGTATCATGCAGCCGCTATTGGAAAAAAAGTTCAAATTTCCAATAGCGACTATAATTACCGGAACAGTATGGGGAATTTGGCATATTCCACTTTGGTTTGTGGAAGGTTCATCGCAACAAAATATGGCGTTTCCGTTCTTTTTGGTGTTAGCTGTGATATTAAGTTTCTTTTTGGCTTCGATTTATAAAAAGACCCAGTGTGTGTTTGCTTGTAATGTGTTTCATGGGTTCATAAATACACTTTTGTCTATGTTTGTAATTAAACTAAATCTTATTTTAGTGATAGGATTGGGTATTATGCTATCGTACGCAATATGTGTATGGTATTGCGAAGATAACAGAGAAAAAATGTAATGGATCACAGGGGCAACTTCCGTTTTGCTTGGCTGTTTGCGTGGAGGCACATTTTCCCTCATCAAAGTGACGGATGGGGATTCTCTATCGTTTAAGTCAGTCCAACGGGGAAATGGGAGATGCAAAGCTGATGGTTGACTATCAACGAAAAACAGGGTAGAATATAATGATTCGTGCCATCTGCCACAAGGTTTGGCGGGGCACTTTATTGAAATTGATCGGAGGCACACCATGGAAGGACTGCATCTGGGAGACGGGTCCCGCCTGTCTCATGCATATATTGTCGCATCCCCGTTGGAAACGGCTCGGGACCAGATGGTACAGACTTTGTCTGCCGCGGCAGTCTGCTCCGGGGCGGGAAGAAAACCCTGCGGCGTGTGCCGGGATTGCCGGAAAGTGCGGGAAGGCGTCCATCCGGATGTGCTCCATGTGCGCCGGGAATTGAATGATAAAGGCAAGATGAAACGGGAAATCCAGGTGGATCAGATTCGGGAGATGATCGGACAGGCTCAGATTATGTCCAATGAAGCGCCGGGAAAAGCCTTTGTGATCCATGACGCAGAGACGATGAATCCCAATGCACAAAACGCATTGCTGAAACTCCTGGAGGAGCCGCCCCGGGGCGTGGTACTGATACTGTCCACGGCCACTCCGGCGATGCTCTTGCCCACCATCCGCTCACGCTGCATCGAGGTGACCACCAACGCAGAGGAAACGGTGCTGAATCCGGAGTTGGAGCAGATGGCCTTGTCGTATTTGGAACTGGTCTCCCGCGGAAAGCGTTCCGACTTGCTGGCCTGGTGTAATGAGCGGGCCGGCGCATGGGATCTGACTGTGACAGGGGAATGGATGCAGACCGTTTCCGCTGTGGCCACGGATCTGCTGTGCGGACGGCGGCGGAAACCCGCGTTGGAGCGGGAAACCTGTTGGCGGCTGATCCAACTGATGGATCGATGTCAGGAATTTTTGAAAGTGAATGTGGGCATCAAACATGTGTTTGGAACCATTGCTGTGAAAAGTATTGGAGGGACGACCTCCGTAGAAATGAGGAAATGATCAGTGACAGAAGTAGTCAGTATCAGATTTAAACCCTGTGGGAAAATTTATTATTTTGCACCCAACGGGACTCAGCCTAAGGATGGGGACCGGGTGGTGGTGGAAACTGCCAACGGTCGGGAACTGGCGTATTGCGCCCAGGGGGTGCATTATGTTCAGGATGACCGGGTGATTCAACCCCTTCAGCCGGTAATCCGGGTGGCCACGGCGGCAGACCTGCGGGTGGTGGAAAACAACCGGAAACGGGAGGCCGAGGCCTTCGAAATTGGAAAGAAAAAAATTGCCGCCCACGGCCTTGACATGAAATTGGTGAATGTGGAGTGCAATTTTGACGGAAATAAGATCACCTTTTTCTTCACCTCCGATGGTCGCGTGGACTTCCGGGAACTGGTGAAGGATCTGGCCTCTGTGTTCCGCAGCCGGATCGAGCTGCGACAAATCGGTGTGCGGGATGAGGCCAAAATGCTGGGCGGTCTGGGCGTGTGCGGCCGGCCGTTCTGCTGCAGTCAGTTTTTGAATGAGTTTTATCCTGTTTCCACCAAAATGGCCAAGGTGCAGAACCTGTCCCTCAACCCAAAGAAGATCTCTGGCTGCTGCGGTCGGCTGATGTGCTGCCTGCGGTACGAGCAGGAGGCCTATGAGGATCTGGTGAAAACCGTGCCCAAGAACGGGGCGTTTGTCCAGACTCCAGATGGTTACGGGAATGTGACCCAGGTCAATCTGCTGCGCCAGAGCGTGAAGGTGCATCTGGATGGAGAGGCGCCTTCGGAACAGCATCACTATACGGCGGAGCAGGTGGCGGCGGTACCCGGTGGCCGTCCCAAAGACGGGGAGAGCCTGCCGGATGTGCTGAAGTATGTGCCCAAGGTGGAGTCGGAACCGGAAAAAGAACGGGATGAATGGGAAGACATTATCCTGCTGGATGAGTACGAGGACCAGGACAAGAAACAGGCGCGGCGAGAGCGTCAGGCTGCTGCGGAAAAGGCAGAGCAGGAGGCACGGCAGCGGTATGAGAATCAACGCCGCAATCGGAGCCATCGGCGCCCGGATCGCCGACGGGAGGGTACACCTTCCGGGCAGAATCGACCTGCCGGACAGAACGGTCAGGGAAACCAGGGCGGTCAGCCTCGCAGCGAGCAGAAAAATAAACCCCAGAAGAATCAGGGGGGACAGCAGGGACAGGGGGGAAAACCCCGTCAGCCTCGGCAGAATCAGCCGAAAAAGAACGGCGGGGAAAAGCCGCAGCAGAACAAAGCTGCTGCCCCGCAGGGCGGACAGACCGGAGAAAAGAGACCCGGCGGACAGCGCCGTCCCCGGCGGAATCCGAACCATCGGCCCAGAGAAGAAAAAAAGACCGGCGAATAAACTGCCGGAAAAAGCACCGGACTGGAATTTCCAGTCCGGCGCTTTTTTTATGGGTGCGTTATAAAATGTTTCCGCCGTCTACCGGGACGATAGCACCGGTGACAAACTCGCAGGCATCAGATGCCAGAAGTGCCGTCACACGGGCCACATCTTCCGGGCGGCCATTTCGTCCCAGAGCGGCCTCAGCGGCAACTGCGTCCAACTCTTCCCGGGAGAAACAGCTGAGCATATCTGTTTCAATGGCGCCGGGAGCCACGGCGTTGACCCGGATTCCGGAGGGACCCAGTTCCCGTGCCAGAGATTTGGTCAGACCTTCTACGGCTCCTTTGGTGGCGGTGTAGGCGGCCTCACAGGAACCGCCGGCTTTCATGAGAATGGAAGAGGTATTGATGATGATTCCGTGTTTGATATGGATCATGTGGGGCAGGGCGGCACGAACACAGTGGAAAATGCCGCCGACATTCACGGCAAACAGCCGCTGCCATTCCTGCTCGGTGATATCGGTGATCAGACCTTCGTGGGCGATACCGGCGTTGTTTACCAGCAGCTCCACCGGCCCCATGGCGTCAAACATGGCCTGTACCTGCTCCGGGTCGGATACATCGGCCTGAAAGGCCCGGGTGCCCAGTTCGGCAGCCAGACGCTCTGCGGCCTGTTTGGACTGATAATAGTTGATGTTTACTTCCCAGCCGTCGGCAGCCAATGCTCTGGCTGTGGCGGCGCCAATGCCCCGGGAGGACCCGGTGACCAATGCGCGTTTCTGCATAGAACCCTCCTGAAATCGTATTGTTTTTATTGTACCACATCGGAAACAAATTGTAAAATCCCGGCGTCTCATGTATAATAGGAAAATAATCGGACGAAGGAGGAACGGAATGGAACAGAAATCAGCGGGAAAACGGATGCTGTATACAGTGGGCACAGTGTTGCTGCTGCTGATATTGGCGATGATTCTGGGAATCATGACCGGTGTACTTCCCTGGCGGGAGGGAGCCGGAAAAGAACAGGCGGAGGTCACAGATCCGCCGGCGGTTTCCGCGCCGCCCCAGCAGGAAATCGTTCATACACCGTCTCCGGACTCTACACCGGACCTGAGCGGCACGGCGACAGTGCCGGAAATGACCTTGACGGAAGAGGAGCAGGTCTATACCGTTACCGTGACCTGCGGAAAAGGCGGAACAGTTTCCCCGTCTGGAATGTCCACAGTGGTGCAGGGTGGCAGTATGAGCATCACGATCTTGCCGGAGAATGGTTATATGGTGGAGGATGTGACGCTGGACGGTATTTCCGTGGGAGCGGGAACGACCTTGACACTGAATGATGTCCAAAGCAATCACGGGATTTATGTATCCTTCATCCACATTCCGGACGCACCGGAAACAGAGCCACCCCAACCTCAGCCTTCAGAGGAACCGGTACAGGATTTTCCTGAAGAACCGGTAGAATAAGCTACAAGCTATGAAACTCCCCGGATACCCATAGGTATCCGGGGAGTTTTGCGTCAAATCGGAAGAATGGCAATGTCCGGGTCTTGTCCTCGCTGCAGGAGGATACGGGCCCAGGTGGGGGTATCTCCGGTTCCGGCACTGCCGGGGTTGACCACATACAGTCCTTGAATCAGCGTATTCAGAGGCTGGTGGGTGTGTCCGAACAGCACCATCTGCGCCCCCTGGAAGTAGGCGGCGTTCAGCAGAGGGGTCAAGTCGTATTTGACTCGGTAAGGGTGACCGTGGGTGATCATCAGAGTCAGCCCTTCCAAGCGCAGCAGACGGCAGTCCGGTGCATCCGGCATCCAGTCGCAGTTGCCGGGAACCGATTCCATAGGAATCTGGGGAAACAGTTCCGCCAGTTCCCGGGCGTCCTGGATATGGTCACCCAGATGGAGGATCAGATCCGGCTGTTCCCGGCGAATGATGCGTTCGGCGCCGGAAATCCGGCGGTGGGTATCGGAAAAAACAACGATTTTCACAAGATTCCTTCTTTCTCAGTCACTCCCGGGGGTGGAGCGAATATACTGTACTGAATCCAAATCCGGGAGGTGGAAGTGATGATGAAAAATTTTGAGAGCATGGAGCGGGAATTGGTGCAGAGCGGAAAAGCGGATCTGATCCGCCAGATTGCCGATTCTGCCGACGGCCAGCGGCTGGCCGGGAAATTGGACAGCAAAAAAGTGGAAGCTGCTGCTAAGAGTGGGGATTCTGAGGCGCTGCGGGGAATCCTGCTGGAGGTGCTGGGAACCGGCGAGGGCAAGCGACTGGCAGAAAAGCTGCAGCAGGCCATGGGAAAATAAACTAAAACAGAAAGGACTGGGAACATGAGCGAATTCGAGGATAAACTGAACAGTCTCCTCAACGATCCGGCGCAAATGGAGAAGATTACCGAAATGGCAAAGTCCCTCATGGGCGGCGGGAGTCCCTCCGGTTCTGCCAGTCCGCAGCCTGCCGCCTCTTTGTTTGAGGGACTGGACCCGGGAATGCTCCAGGGGATGGGGAAACTAATTGCAGAGATGAACCAGGGGCCTGACGATAAACAGGCCCTACTGGAGGCTATGAAACCTTATCTGGGAGAAAAACGCCGGGCAAAAATGGATCGGGCCTTGAAACTTGCAAAAATGGCCCGACTGGCAGGGCTGGCCTTTGGGGAGTTCGGGGGGAAGTTCCATGTATAGATACCAGGGAAATACCGGACAATACGTCTGGGTCCCGGACGGAGAACCGCCCGAAACTGTCCGCCCGCCGACATTCGATGCTGTCCGGGAACCTGGGCGGTCGGAACCGGACAGACCGCCCCCGGAAAGGAAAAAGCCGCTGCCTTGGGAACCCGGCAGCGGCCTGAGCAATATCCTGTCCAGTGTGTTCCCGGACGGTTTTGAAATGGAAGATGCGCTGCTGCTCCTGATCCTGTTTCTGCTGTACAGAGAATCCGGGGATAAGGAGTTGCTGATCATTATGGGCGCCATGTTCCTGCTGTAAGTCCAGGCGGTGGAGTTCTTCCTCATGCTGTATGAGGGGCATCACCGTCAGGGGGGAGAAACACGCTGTCATCCGGGACAGTCAGGTCTGTTGCGCCCGCTGTCATGCGGTAGATGATGGCATCTCCGTCATAAATCTCAGCGGCGGACAGCAGACCGTCGGTCACACTGACCCACACTGTGGTATCGTAATCGAACCGGGGCGTGCGATACGAGGCATAGACGCACCAGACGCCATTGTGCTCTTCGTATCCGGCGGCGGTGATCTCCTCCGGGGAAAGTTCCATCAGCTCTTCGTAAGTCAGACTTCTGAGCCATTGATCGCCGTCATAGGCGGCTTTCGGCGGGGCGCGGAACACATCCTTTTCACCTTCGTACCAGATCCAGGTTCCGGAAGGGGAAACAAGGATGTACTTCAGACCACCGGTTGTCAGAGCAGTGATCCGGGAGTTGTTCCCGGATACCTGGACAGTCAGATCCATGGCGTGACTGCTGTCTTCGCCCCAGAAATCTTCCACAGTCACCGTCCGGGTGTAGCCCTCCGGTCGCCGGAGGGTTCCGATGACGGCCTGAACCGTTTCAGGGGTGACCTGGGCATAGGCAGCAGATTGCTCCGCTCCCGGGGGGGTCTGGGTCTGGGCAATGTCCGGAAGGATTACCGGAGCGGTTTCCACGGAAGAATTCAGCTCGATGATCACATAGGCGACCACGGCCACCAGCAGCAGAGCGATGGCAGCAAACAACACGGGAGGCTGTTTCCGTTTCATACAGAAAATGCCTCCGGCGGGACGCTGCGCAGCCCGAAGTGGTACAAAATGGCCTCCACGATGCGGCGACAGGCCATTCCATCACCGTAGGGATTGACGGCCTGCGCCATTTCCCGGTAGGCGACGGGGTCTGTCAGCAGCTGCTCGGCAAGACGGACGATGGTGTCTGTTTCTACGCCGGCCAGTTTCACGGTTCCGGCGGCGACAGCCTCCGGCCGTTCGGTTTCCTGCCGCAGGACAAGAACCGGTTTCCCCAGACTGGGCGCCTCTTCCTGGATACCGCCGGAGTCGGTCATGACCAGGTCGCTGACAGACATGAGCCGGTGCATATCGATGGCATCCAGCGGCGCGATCAGAGAAACGTTGGGAATTTCACCCAGCATCCGCCGGGCGGTATCCCGAACGGCGGGGGCGGGATGCACGGGGTAAACAAACTGGACTTCCGGGTGATTTCGGGCAATGATCTCCACGGCGCGGAAGATCTGCTCCATGGGGACACCATAGTTTTCCCGTCGGTGGCAGGTCATGGTGATTACCCGTTTTCCCTCCAGGGGGAGGGCATTGAGTTCCGGAGAGGTAAATCCTGTTCCTGTGACGGTGTACTTCATGGCATCGATGACGGTGTTGCCGGTGATGTACACATGGTCGAAGATTCCTTCCCGGTTCAGATTTTTGACATTGTTCCCTGTGGGGGAGAAGTGCAGTTCGGCAATCCGCCCGATGAGCTGGCGGTTCATCTCCTCCGGGTAGGGAGAATACTTATCAAAGGTGCGCAGTCCGGCCTCCACATGGCCCACGGGCACTTTGGCGTAGAATGCGGTGAGAGCGGAGGCGAAAGCCGTAGTGGTGTCGCCGTGAACCAACACCAGATCCGGATTGGCCTGGGAGAGAATCTCGCCCAAACCGTTGAGGACCCGGGCGGTAATATCCGTGAGGGTCTGACCCTGATGCATGATGTTCAGGTCGTAATCTGCCGTTAGTCCGAAACAGTTCATAACGCTGTCCAGCATTTCCCGATGCTGAGCGGTGATGCAGACCCGGCTCTCAATCTCCGGGCATTTTTGCAGTTCCAGAACCAGAGGCGCCATTTTGATTGCCTCCGGCCGGGTACCGAATACGGACAAAACATGTATTTTTTTCATTCACAATCCTCCGGATGGTGATACTCGTGACCTTTGAGGGTGTCACGAATAAATTTTCCCACGAAACAGGCGGTTACACAGGCTAAAACAAGCAGACAGATCCGCAGTTTTCCGGTTGAAACGATGACCACTGCGCACAGTCCCAACAGGGCGCTGATAGAGTAGAGAACGGCTACCGCCTGTTTTTGGGACAGGCCCATATCAATCAGGCGGTGGTGGAAATGACCCCGGTCGGGATGGAAGGGACTCTGCCCGCGGAGAATGCGGCGGCAGAATGCGAACACCGTGTCCACCAGGGGCACAGCCAGGGCCAGAAGGGGAACCAGGAAGGTGACCACTGCATAGAATTTGAACATTCCGATGGCAGAGGCCGTAGCCAGAACGAATCCCAAAAGCTGAGATCCGGTATCCCCCATAAAAATCTTGGCGGGGTTGAAGTTATAGGGCAAAAATCCCAGGCAGGAGCCCATCAGCGCAGCCAGGATCAGTGCCACATTTCCTTCGGACACCAGCAGTGCGACCACAAACATGGTCAGAGAGGCGATAGAGGAAACGCCGCAGGCCAGTCCGTCCAGTCCGTCGATCAGGTTTACGGCGTTGGTCACGCCCACGATCCACAAAATGGTCACAGGGATGCTCAACAGTTCCAGACCGATGTAAGCGGTTTCGCCGAACACGATGGGATTGACGAAAAATTCAATCAGCACGCCATGACAGACGGCAACAATGGCGGCCAGGAGCTGACCGGCCAGTTTGACGGTGGCTTTCAGAGAAATAATGTCGTCAATGGCGCCTACCACTACAATGATGATGGAGCCGATCAAAATGCCGCGAATTTGTTCGGTGATGTCTGTAAACAGGACGACGCTCAGTAAAAATCCGATGAAAATGGCCAGACCGCCCATCCGGGGGATGGGATGATCGTGTACTCTGCGTTTTTCCGTAGGCACATCCATGGCACCGATTTTTACGGCAAAGGACTTGACGATTGGGGTCATGACAAAGCTGATGACAAAGGCGATGACCACGGCAAGGATCAATTTGACCCACAATGATAATTCTAACATATCTTTTTTGCCACTTGCCTGTTACGGCTGGGCCACCAGCCCCACTTTCTTTTTGACCTTCCGCATGGTCTTATTGGCCACATAGGAGGCTTTTTCTGCGCCGGCCTTGTAGACCTGCTCCAGATAGGCTTTGTCCTGCATGATGCGCAGGGACTCTTCCCGCAGGGGACGCAGGGTCTCCACAACGGCTTCGCCCACAGCGGGCTTGAAGGCGCCGTAGCCTTTGCCTTCAAATTCCGCCTCAATGGCGGCATAGTCTTTTCCGGTGCAGGCTGCATAGATCTGCATCAGGTTGGACACACCGGGTTTGGCGGCGGGGTCAAAGCGGACGCAGCGCTCTGTATCGGAGTCGGTGACGGCCCGTTTGAATTTCCGCAGGATGGTGTCCGGGTCATCCATCAGGTACACACAGCCGTTCTGATCTTTGTCGGATTTGCTCATTTTGCTCTCCGGGGAAGTCAGGCTCATGACCCGGGCGCCCACTTTGGGAATGTAGGGTTCGGGGATCTTGAAGGTCTGTCCGTAGAGATTGTTGAAACGGGTGGCCACATCGCGAGTCAGCTCCACATGCTGTTTCTGATCTTCTCCCACGGGCACGAAGTCCGGCTGATACAGCAGGATATCGGCTGCCATCAGGCAGGGATAGGTGAACAGACCGCCGTTGATATTATCGGCATTTTTGGCAGATTTATCCTTGAATTGAGTCATCCGGTTCAGCTCGCCGAACATGGTGTAGCAGGCCAAAATCCAGCCCAGTTCCGCATGCTGAGGCACATGGCTCTGGATGAACAGGGTGTTTTTCTCCGGGTCCAGACCGCAGGCAATGTACTGTGCCAGCTGGTTGAGGGTCCGTTTCCGCAGTGCGGCGGGGTCCTGCCGCACCGTCAGGGTGTGCAGGTCGGCCATAAAGTAGTAGCAGTCGAACTGATCGGCCAGTTCCGTCCAGTTCCGAATGGCGCCCAGGTAGGAGCCGAGGGTCAGCTCGCCGGAGGGCTGGATGCCGGAGAGCATCACTTTCTTAGGTTCTTGCATGACAGTTTCTTCCATATTCATATCCTCACATTTTTTTCAGTTGATAAGTCTCTGCCATGGCGGCAAAGCCTTTCATGGAGCCGCGGATTGTATCCGGACTGACGCAGTAGGCCACCCGGACATATCCGGGACATTTGAAGGAGGAGCCGGGCACTACAAGAATGTTGTGCTTTTTTGCCTCCTGAATGAATTCTTTTTCATCGGCGGTGGGGGATTTCAGCCACAGGTAAAAGGCGCCCTGAGGTTTGGCACAGGTGTATCCCAGTTCCGTCAGGCCTTCATACAGCAGTTTGCGGTTGAGGTCATAGGCTGCAATGTCGCAGGATTCCCGGATGCACCGCTGCACCACCAACTGCATCAGCGACGGGGCATTGACGAATCCCAAAACACGGGCAGCAATGGATACTGCGCCTCGCACCAGTTCATAATCGTCGATCCGGGAGGGAATCTCCAGGTATCCGATGCGTTCACCGGGCAGGGACAGGCTTTTGGACCAGGAATAGCCCACGATGGTGTTCCGATAGTATTTGGGCAGGTAGGCCACTTCCGCTCCGTCGAAAGCCAGTTCCCGGTAAGGCTCATCGGAGATCAGATAGATCGAGGTGCCGTAGGCGGCCTGTTTCTCCTCCAGTACCTGCGCCAGAGCCTGAATGACCTCCACAGGGTAGATCACGCCGGTGGGATTATTGGGATTGTTCAGAATCATGGCCTTGGTTTTGGGGGTGATGGCGGCGGCAATGGCTGCCGGGTCGGGCATGAATCCGTCCTCCTCGCGGGAAGGGACGGCAATCAGCGTTCCGCCGTAGTTTTCCACATAGTGGCCGTATTCCAGAAAATAGGGAGCGGGGACGATCACTTCGTCGCCGGGGTTGAGCAGGGCCTTGAGAATGGCGTTCATTCCGCCGGCGGCGCCTACAGTCATCATGATATTGTCGCCGGTCAGATCGTCACCGTAAGTTTCGTTGAGATAGTCTGCCACGGTCTGCCGCACGGCGGGGAATCCATCATTGGCCATATAGCCGTGAATCTCCAGAGGGTCCATGGTATCCAGAATCTCCAGAATAGCAGTCTTGACACTTTCCGGAGCGGGGAAATAAGGATTGCCGATGGAAAAGTCATAGACATTTTCCGGACCATACAGAGATTTGAGGCGCTTTCCCTCCTCAAACATCTCCCGTACAGCAGAGTTGTTTGCGGCGGCATCAGCCATTTTTGCGTTGATCATAGGATCTCCTCCAGTCTATAGGAATCAGACGCAGTCCGGAGCGAAAAGTTCGTTTCCGGATCGAAAAAATGTTGAATTTTCCAATAATTTATCATATCACAAGCTGAAGATGAATACAACAGCAACTTCCCGGTTTCACCCATGAAAAATCCCTCCTGGCCGTTTTACGGACAGGAGGGAGGGCAATTTGCGGGGATTTACTGCATAACGCAGCCGGGTTTGGAATATCGGATACTCCAGTAGCTGTAAACGCCTTGGTTTACCGCCCAGATCAGGCAGACGGTAATCACTGGGAGCAGTCCGGTGTCAAAAATGAACAGGGAGAAAGTGAAGATCAGCCACAGGGCGATGCACACCCGGGTGCAGGCAGTGAATGCCTTATAGGCGCACCGGCCAATCAGCAGTTTTTCGGCCTCGTCACAGCTGTCCATCCATTTGTTCTGGAATTTCATATCGTAGACCGAACCCTGCTTTTCCGGGTACAGCAGCTTAGTCTGATCTACCATTTTCTGCTGAAAGAAAACAATCAGCAGCATGGTGAGGAAAAAGGCGCCTACGGCCAGCAGCGAGATGCCGGGGGCGCGTGTTGTGATCCCCAAAAACAACCAGGACAGCAGCAGGAAATTCACGATCATCACCATGCCGGAGAACCACATCTGCCGGGAAAGCTGCAGGTCGATCCGCTCCGCCAGGGTTTCGTCTGTGCCGTCCCATTGCCGGATCTGATTCCGGGTTTTGAGATAGGACGGCAGGGAAACGGCCAGCGTCACTGCCGCACCGCCGGCCATCATCCAAGGCACCCAATGCACAGAGAGCCATACACTGAGTTCCCGCAGAGATTCAGGGGACAGATTGTTTTTTGCAAAAATACTGAACAGCCCCAGTCCTGCCCCCAGCGCAGCGCTGAGGATCATGATTGCAATGAATTTTGGCAGAGCCTTGCGGTTTTCCTGCCGGATTTTTTGACGGTTTTCCATGTTTTCCATTTCAAACATCCTCCTCCAAACGAAACAGATCTTCCACGCTGGCATTGCAGACCTTTGCCAGGGTCAGCGCCAGGGTGACGGATGGGGAATAATCCCCCCGCTCAATCAGACTGATGGTCTGCCGGGAAACGCCAGCCAGTTTTCCCAGTTCCTGCTGATTGATCCCCATGGCGGCCCGAAACTCTTTCAGGCGGTTGCACAGACGCATCGGATCACCTCCTGTTGCACCGAAGTTTGACTTGAATCTTTGTCATTATGACAACTTTACTTGTCATAATGCAATATATCATAGTCAAAATAAAATGTCAAGAGAAAAACGAAAGAAAACAGAACAGCACACAAAAGCGAAGGATACCATATAAAACTTGAAAAGAGAGGGGGCGCTGACTTGACATTCCGGCCATTGTCTCATAATATAAGCATGGAAAATCAGGAACGAAATCGTTCATGGAGGCATACATATGGAAAATGAAACTTGGTTTGCGGAAATGGAATCCCGTATCCCCAAAGGTGAGGTCCGCACTCGATTTGCGCCGTCCCCCACGGGATATATGCACATTGGAAATCTGCGCACTGCACTGTATACCTGGCTGATCGCCAAAAGTCTGGGCGGGAAGTTTATCCTCCGCATTGAGGACACGGATCAGGAGCGTTTTGTGGAAGGCGCCACGGAGATCATTTATAACACCCTGCGCACCTGCCGGCTGGACTGGCAGGAAGGCCCGGATGTGGGTGGCCCGGTGGGACCCTACATCCAGACAGAGCGCCGGGATCTGTATGGGAAGTACGCAGAACTGCTGATCGAAAAGGGCGGCGCTTATCGCTGTTTCTGTAAAGAAGACGAGGGCGTGGTGCCTGTGACCCTGCCCAACGGCGAAGTCATCAAAAAGCATCAGTGCGGCTGTGCGGCGCTGAGCCGGGAGGAAATCCAGGCCCGTCTGGACGCCGGAGAACCCTGCGTCATTCGCCAGAAGATCCCCCAGGAGGGAACGACCACTTTCTCGGATGTGATTTACGGGGACATTACGGTACCCAATCAGGAACTGGATGAGAATGTGCTCATGAAGTCCGACGGTCTGCCCACTTACAACTTTGCCAATGTGGTGGACGATCACCTGATGGGCATCAGCCATGTGGTGCGCGGTTCGGAATATCTGTCCTCGGCACCCAAATACAACCTGCTGTATCAGGCCTTTGGCTGGGAAATCCCGGCCTATGTCCACTGCTCACCCGTCATGCGGGACAGCCAGCACAAAATGTCCAAACGCCACGGAGATCCCTCCTTTGAGGATCTGCTGGCTCAGGGATATCTGCCGGAGGCAGTGCTGAACTATGTGGCGCTGCTGGGCTGGAGCCCCGGAGGGGAGCAGGAGATCTTCTCCCTGGAGGAACTGGTGCAGGCGTTCGATATCCACAACATTTCCAAGTCCCCGGCTGTGTTTGATATGAACAAGCTGAAGTGGATGAACGGGGAATACATCAAGGCCATGACGGCAGAGCAGTTTGCTGCCGTGGCAGAGCCGTATATCCGCCAGAGCGTGAAGAATCCCGCCTATGATGCGGCGAAGATCGCCTCTCTGCTCCAGCAGAGAACGGAGGTTCTGACGGAGATCCCTGAAAAGGTAGACTTTTTCGATGCGCTGCCGGAGTATGATACGGCGCTGTATGTCCATAAAAAGTCCAAGGTGAATGAGGAGATTTGCCTGGAGATGCTGCGGAAGATTCGTCCTGCACTGGCACAGATTGAGGATTGGACGGATGAGGCCATCCACGATGTGCTCATGGGACTGGCAGAGCAGGAAGGGGTCAAGACCGCAGTGGTCATGTGGCCCACCCGCATTGCAGCAGCCGGAAAGGCTGTCACTCCCGGCGGTGCGGTGGAGATTTGCGCCATTCTGGGCAAGGAGGAGACTCTGCGCCGTTTGGACCGTGGAATGGAAAAACTGGAACAGGTTTGACCGGAAAGGGGAACTATGGAGAAAAAAGCCATTGTCTGGACGCTGACGGCTGCATTGTGCGCCGGATTGCTCACCGGATGCGGAACAGAAGATCCGGTTCCCACCCCGGAACCGACACAGCCTGCTGTGCCGGCCACGCCGAATGTGGTGGTGGATGTGCCGAACCCGGAACAGACACCGGATGTGCAGGAATTCGTTTTGATCCTGGAAGGGGAGGAAGAACGGGTGGAGATGACCCGGATTAGTGGGATGTTCCCGGATGGCCCGTCGTTCAGCCTCTATGCGGACAAAAGCCGCTTTACCGTCAATGATGTGGACGGATACTGCTATCTGACCAATGAAAGTGGTACGGCCTATGCGGAATTGGGATTCCGTGCCGGGGCGGACGCAGAAAGCCTGTCTGAGACGATTCTGAGCGAGTACGGCAGAATGCAAAGTACGGAAGACCTGGGAGAAACGCCTCTGGGCGAGCAGACGGCCCGCTGCGTCGTGGGACGGACACTGGATACGGTGTTCACGGTCTATCTCATCGATACGGAGGACGGATGCGTCACGGCGGTAATCTCCAGACCGGATTCTACGGAATTTGCGGAGGGCGCCCAGATTAGAATGCAGGGCATGCTGACCACTTTGGAATTGTCATAAATTGTAAATACGCAAATGCACCTTTTTGCACATACTATGGGCAGGAAGGTGCATTTTTATGTCTCAAAAAGCAAAAATTCTGATGGTATCCTACGGAGCCGCCGCACTGGTGGCATTGGCGGGACTTTCTTACGCACTGTACGGTGCGGCGGGGTCGTACCGCCGATATAACGATACGGAGTATCGCCGGGCGATGGCGCAGTTGGTGACCAGTATGGAGGAACTGGATTCTGCATTGCAGAAAGGCCAGTATGCCGCCGGGACGGTGGTCACAGGGAAAGTATGCGCCCAGATCTATGCCTCTGCCCAACGGGCGGCCACGGCGCTGAGCATTCTGCCGTTGGAGCAGTACGAATTGGAGAAGGTCTCCGGGTTTATCGGACAGATGGAGGACTATGCCGGGGCAAAGGTGGCCGCAGCAGCGGATGGGAAAGCCTTTGATGATGCTGACCGGCAGACTGCCGGTCAGTTGGCGGAGATCACCGGACGCTTGTCGGAAGAACTGGCAGGCATGTATGAGGAGCTGTCCGGCGGCGGAATGACCATCCGGGGACCTGCCATCGGCGGACTGACCGCCAATGTCTCCGATGAGACCGGCCCAATCCTGGAGGATCGGATTTATGATTTGGCAGAGCAGTTTCCGCAGACGCCGGAACTGATCTATGATGGGCGCTATTCCGCTGACCATACCAAGACCTGGGCCGCACTGCAGGGATTGGCGCCGGTGACCCAGACACAGGCCCAGATGGTGGCGCAGGAACTGTTGGGGCGAAAGGATGGGGAACTGACTGCTATAGGGCGCTCAGAGGGCGATGCCCCCGCGTATTATTTTACGGTGGAAGATGGACAGGCAGAGGACACTGTGGCGGTCACAGAGGCCGGGGGAAAGGTGCTGCTGTATATGAGCGGAAAGAGCGCCGATGAGGAACGGATTTCAGAGGAACAGGCACGGACAGCGGCGGATCAGTTTGTAGAGCGGGCAGGCTATGAGGGGATGACGGTCTATGAAGAACACCGGGAGTGGGGACTGTTGGAGCGGACTTATGTCTATACTGCCGATGAAGTCACCAGTTTGGCAGACCGGCTCCAGGTGGCGGTATCCATGGCGGATGGGAGCATTCTCAGCTTTAATGCTTCGGACTATCTCCGGTATCATACAGAGCATGGTGCGGTGACACCGGCGGTTTCCCGGGAGCAGGCGGCCCGGCAGGCGCTGCCAGAGGGGCTGGAGATCGAGTCTGCATCTCTGAGCTATTACACGGCGGAGAGCGGACGGACAGACCTCTGCTGGCGCTTTCAGTGCGTCACGGAGGAGGGACAGCGGTGTCTGATTTATGCCAGTGCAGAAACCGGAGAGCAAATGGAGATTATCACAGACACGAAAACACTGGTCACATGAATGAAATCAGTCGGGTGTATACCCGGCTGATTTTTGTGTGGGGAAATGCCCGGCGCATAGGGACAGCGGGACAGATACTTGACGAATGGGAGAGAAAATAGTAGAATAGCGGTACAATTTAAGAAACGGAGGAAATGCAGATGGATTTGATTCCCCGTGTGCGATGCCGGAAGTGCGGCACCGAGTATTCTGCTCTGCAGAGCCGCTGTCCGAATTGCGGCACCCGAAAAGTAAAACAGACCCAGCGTACGCCGGGCAATACAGCAGGAACAGTTTCCGGAACTTATGCAAGTGACCAGGCCCAGGCCAATGCAAAATGGCAGATGACCTTTGCGGCAATCCTGGTGGTGGCTGTGATTCTGGCAATGATCGTGCTGATCACCACCAGTTTGAAGACGGAGCCGGGCGCAAAGACCACGCCTACCCCGAGCGCAAGTGTGGAACCCACTACAACGCCGACTCCCACGCCTACCCCGACCCCCACACCGACGCCGACAATCACCAGCGTGACCATCAAATTTAACGGCAACACGCTGACGGAGTTTACCTCTCCCCAGGGCAATCAGGTGGCTCTGACTGCGGAAGTCTATCCGCTCCTGCCGGATGGGCAGACGGCTCCTGTGACTTGGGCCAGCTCCAACGAGGCGGTTTGTACTGTGGATGAGAAGGGTGTTGTCACTGGTCAGGGCGGAGAAGGCTCTGCCATCGTAACGGCAACTTGCTACGGTGTCACTGCAGAAGTGAAGGTTTATAGCCGTCCCGCGTAAAAAAATTAAAAAATTTCAAAAAAACTATTGACAAATCGGAGAACAATCTGTATAATGCATTTTGTTCTCTGGTCTGGACGATTAGCTCAGCTGGTATGAGCATCCGCTTGACGTGCGGAGGGTCACAGGTTCAAGTCCTGTATCGTCCACCAGTAAAAGCCTTGAAACCATTTGGTTTCAAGGCTTTTTTCTTTTTCTCAACAGGTTGTTTGCTGTGAATAACTGTCACATTTGGTATATCAAAAACACAAAAGCTGCCTCCAATCATTTCGGAGGCAGCTTTTTTCGGTTTTGCATATTGATTGTCAAGCGGCGCTGACAGCTGGTCTGTGGAAGTTTACACTTCCTTTGCTGCCAGTTCCCGGCCCATGAGCACGCCCATGACCGAGGCCATCATCAGACCGCGGGTCCAGCCGGAGGAGTCGCCCAGGCAGTGGAGATTCTGCACATTGGTGTTAAAGTGTGCGTCCATCTTCACGCGATTGGAATAGAACTTCAGTTCCGGAGAATACAGCAGGGTCTCCGGCGCGGCAAAGCCGGGGACTACGATATCCATAGCCTGAATAAAATTGATGATATTCAGCATGGCGCGGTAGGGCATGGCGGCGGTAATATCCCCGGCCACGGCATCGGGCAGTGTGGGGCGCACATTGGAGCGGGCCAGTTCTTTGGGCCAGGTGCGTTTGCCGTCCAGAATATCCCCGTACCGCTGTACCAGGATATGCCCGGCCCCCAGCATGTTGGTCAGTTCGCCCACTTTCTGCGCATAGGCGATGGGCTGGTTGAACGGCTCCGTAAAGTTGTGGGAGCAGAGAATGGCCAGGTTGGTGTTGTCGCTTTTCAGCTCCTTGTAGGAGTGTCCGTTGACCACAGCCAGGTCGTTGTCGTAGTTTTCCTGGCTGACAAACCCGCCGGGATTCTGGCAGAAGGTCCGCACTTTGTTTTTGAAGGGCTTGGGATAGCCGATGAGCTTGGACTCATAGAGCACATTGTTCACCTGCTCCATGATCTCGTTGCGCACTTCCACCCGCACACCGATATCCACTGTGCCGGGCTGGTGGGCAATGTGATGCTCGGCGCATACCCGCTCCAGCCAGTCTGCACCCCGGCGTCCGGCGGCGATGACGGTGGTGTCAGCATACAGTTCCAGATCTTTTTTTCCGTCTGTCAAGGTGACACCCAGGCAGGCGCCGTCCTTCAGAATGATGTTGCTGCACTCCATGCCGAACATCAGTTCCACGCCGTGGTCTGCCAGATAGTGCTCAATGGCCAGGTAGATCTCCTGAGCTTTTTCTGTGCCCAGATGGCGAATGGGGCAGTCTACCAGTTTCAGACCTGCGGAAATGGCCCGTTTCCGGATTTCCCGGATCTTTTCGTTTTCCGTAACACCTTCCACATGGGAATCTGCGCCGAATTCCAGGTAGATCCCGTCGGTATAGTGGATGGTCTCCTGAACCAGATCGGCCCCGACCAGTTCCGGAAGATCGCCACCCACCTCGTTGGACAGGGAGAGTTTTCCGTCCGAAAAAGCGCCTGCACCGGAGAAACCTGCCGTGATGTGGCAGTAAGGTTTGCAGTTCATGCACTGTTTCGTCACATTTTTGGGACAGCGGCGATTCTCAATCGCCGGGCCTTTTTCCACCAGTACGATTTTCTTTTGACTACCCCGGCGGATCATTTCCAGGGCGGTAAAAATGCCGGCAGGGCCGGCACCAACGATTACAACATCTGTTTTCATGGGTACATTTGCCTCTTTTCTTTTCAGTTTTTTGCATCAAAAAAGACTGCCTCTCTCAGAGTAGACCGCTCCCCTTGAGGGGAAGGGTCATAGTCGGCTGAGAACGGCAGTCGGTAGAAACATCCATCCATCTTATGGATCTATATGAACAATCCTGAGATAGCATACCGAAAAAGGCGGGGAAAGTCAAGAGAACATCCAGTTATTGTGTCGGAGAAAAGAATCGGGCAGTGGAAATATTGTCTGCTGATTGACAATCAAGGGCTTTTCAAATATAATTCTACTAATTAAAGAGCGGTTTTCGGGGCGCACATTTGTGCGATGTAGAGCAATGTGCGTTTCACGGAAACGCGGTTGAGGGCAAAAGCCGGTTCACGGGTTCCCTGTTCGGCATAGGCGTTGAGCAGGCAGTGGGCCGCCGTGGCAGATTCTGCTGCGGTCAGTTCGTCCGTCTTCGGCCACCGGCGCAGCAGTGCCTCCCGCAGCATACTGTTATAGTCCAACGCAGCGGTGTGCATGATTTCTTTATTTTCCTGGGTCCGGATATAGGTTTTTTGCAGCTCGGAAAAGAGGGGATCGGCTGCCAACTCCTCCGAACGGGAGATCAGATAATCGAACAGGTCTTCCAGGTTCTGGATCTGTCTGCCATGCTCCGTGGACATCCGGATCTCTTCCCCGATATAGTCGCCCCACAGCTCTGCGGCGACTTCCTGCTTGGACTTGAAATGCCCATAAAATGCGCCTACAGAATACCCTGAGGCTCCAACGATATCCGACACGGTGGTGCCTTCATATCCTCTCTGGCGGAACAGCTCCAAAGCCGCTGATTTCAATTCCCTCCGGGTCTGCTGGGATTTCATTCGTTGTTTTTCTCTCATATCCCCATCTCCTGTCTGCACCTTTTGAACTCTGCTTGGTAAGTACCAGATAGAGAAATACTTTATCATGGAGGTAATCGTATGTCAACTTGTAAGTGCCCATCTCTGTTCCAGCCGGGAAAGATTGGCAGTATGGAACTGAAAAATCGGGCTGTGATGCCGGCCATGGGGCTGAGCAGCACAGAAGGCGGGTTTGTCAACGACACATGTATCCGTCACTATGTAGAACGGGCCAAGGGCGGGTTTGGCCTGATTGTGATCGAAGTGACTTGCGTGGATGCCCCCGGCGGCTTGAACACCGCCAACATGCTCCGGGCAGACGATGACAAGTACATTCCCGGCCTGACCAAATTGGCGGCGGCCATCCATGATGCCGGAGCCAAATGTGTGTTGGAAATCAGTCATACCGGGCGGGGCGCCCGCCGTGCCATCACCGGATTGCAGCCGGTGGGACCGTCTCCCATTGCCATGCCCATGATGTATCTGACGGGGGTGAAAAATGAGACGCCCCGGGAGCTGAGTGTGCAGGAAATCCATGAGATTCAGGACAAGTACGCAGCGGCTGCCCGCCGTGCTCAGCTGGCGGGATTTGACGGGGTGGAGATTCATTCCACGGGCTACTACCTGGGAGCGCAGTTCCTCAGTCCTTTGAGTAATCAGCGCAGGGATGAGTATGGCGGCCCGATTGAAAATCGGTTCCGCTTTGTGGAGGAGATCTGTCAGAAGATCCGCAATTTGTGCGGCAGGGAATTTGCGCTGATGGTCAAGACCACGGTGATCCAGGCTGACGGAATTTCTCCGGCGGATATCATGTATGTCTGCCGCAGGATGGAGGAAATTGGAGTGGATGCCATTGAGTGTATCGGTGACAGCACGAAAGTCATGCCGGACTTTGAGGATACTCCGCAGACGGCCTCCGGGTACTTCCCCCTGAAACGGTTGGTGCAGCTGTATCATCAGCACATGATGGAGACCTTCCCCCAGGGATTTGGTTTGAAATTTGTGGCCGGTGGAAATATGCGTACTCCAGAAATGGCGCAGGAAGTGATGGATTCCGGCGCTGCGGACTTTGTGTACTTCGGCAAAAGCAGCATTGTGGAGCCGCACATTATCCGTCTGATGGAAGAGGGAAGAGAAGGGGAAATCCATCCCTGTATCGGCTGTTTCGTTTGTGCCTCCGACCAGTTGGCCACGGGCGCTCACTGCTATTGCTCCGGCAACGGCGCCATGGCCAACGACAGCCGTTTCGAACTGCCGCCTGCGGTTACACCGAAAAAGGTGCTGATTATCGGGGCGGGACCTGCGGGGATTGAGGCGGCTAAAGTTCTCAAACGACGGGGCCATCATCCCATCATTCTGGAGAAGAGCGACAAACTGGGCGGCCAGGTTCATTATGCCATGGCCCCTCTGCACAAGGACCATTTCCGGCGGCTGATTCCGTACTTTTATGAAACGGTGCGGGCCAACGATATTCCTGTGATGCTGAATACGGAGGCCACTGTGGAAACGGTTCTGGCGCAGTCTCCGGATGTGGTGATCTGCGCCACAGGTGTGCGCCCCGGGCATCTGCCCGTTCCCGGCACAGACCTTCCCCATGTGTGCAGCGGCAAGGAGTACTTTGACGGAAAACCGGTGGAAGGAAAGCGCGTGGTCGTCATTGGCGGCGGTGATGTGGGCTGTGAAGTGGCTGAAAAGTTGGGGGCTGAAGGGCATGAGGTGGCTTTGGTAGAGATGCGTGACACGCTGGCGCCCGGCTATACCTTCGGCAATCGCTGCTGTCTGCTGACACAGCTGCGGCGATACCATGTGGAAGTCTACCTGGACACTGTCTGTCAGGAGATTCGCCCGGATGCCGTCCAGGTTTCTGATAAGGTGGGATTCCTGTTCGAACTGCCCTGCGACAATGTGGTGATTTGCACCGGTGACCCGGCCAATGATGCCCTCTATCAGGAATTGCGGCAGTATATTCCGGAATTGTACAACATTGGAGACAGCGCCAATCCTTCCAATCTGGCCATGTGTCACGCTGATGCATACCGGGTAGCGGCGATGATCTGAATATTCAAGAAGATAAAAAGAAGAACTGAAAGGAGTTTCTGTTATGTATGATGATCTGAAAGGAAAAGTTGCATTGGTAACGGCGTCCAGTCGGGGGATTGCCTTTGCGGCGGTAAAAATGCTGGCGGCAGATGGCGCTACTGTTTATATGGGCATCCGTGCGCCGGAAAAAAGCAAACAGGCTGTGGAGGAATTGAACGCTGCCGGCGGCAATGTACATATTGTCTACTTTGATGGAGACGATTTTTCCACATTTGCCCCAATGGTAGACACAGTCATTGCCCAGGAAGGCCGGATTGATATTCTGATCAACAGCCTGGGCGGCTATCCCTCCAGTTCCAGTGCTTATATCAAGGGGGATAAAAATGTGCTGGACAGCACGGTGTTGGCCATCAACGGTGTTTTGGAGCATAATATTTCCGTAACCGCTGAGGTCTGCCGTCTGGTAATCCCGCACATGATCAAAAATGGCGGCGGTTCCATCGTGAACAACGCCTCCCTCACGGCATTCCATCCCCAGGACAATCAGACTTATTACGGAATGGCGAAAATGGGCGTGGTGTATCTGACCCGGGCCATTGCCGCACAGTACGGCCGTTACGGTATCCGCTGCAATGCCGTTTGCCCCGGCTTTACCAGAACGGAGGCCGCCATGCGGTATATGCCCAAGGAATCGATCGACGCCTGGCTGAAACACACACCGATCTATCGGTTGGGAGAACCGGAGGATCAGGCAAAAGCCATGCTGTTCTTCGCGTCGGAGCAGTCCTCCTGGATTACCGGGCAGGCTCTGGAAGTGGCCGGGGGCCACGGTATCCCTTGTCCTGCTTACGGCGACGAAATGGATGCGCTGGGACTGAATCCGGCGACCAACCCGGAGTTCCAGGCGGTATTTGGAAAGTGAGTAAGGCCGCGCCGGGGATTGACGAGAATTAGGAGGAATGATCCATGAAAAGAATTTTGATGATGGCGTTGTCTGTGATGCTGCTCTTTACCGGATGCGGTAAGGGCGGTGATCCGGCGCCCTCCGCCTCAGCTGACCCCTCACAGGGGGCTGTTCCGGGGAGCTATACTGTTCCGGAAGGTTGGGTGAAGTCCGAAAAATATTCGACGGACGCACAGCTGTTCTACGTAGAGGAAGGACATGAAGAGGACGAAACGCCGGATAATATTTCCATTCATGTTGGAGAAAACCGATATGCATTAGAAGAGCATGCACAGTTTCGGGACGCAATCGTGCAGCAGCTTTTGGTACAGTTGGATGGCATTGAGGCAGAACTGAACGGAGATGGAACATATACGGAACAGGGAGATCTGCTGTATATTTTTACCATCGATGAGGGGGATGTTGTAACGGTACAGTACTACATCGTGAAAGATTACGGGTTCTGCCTGATTCAGCTGACCAATTTCAGTGGATCGGAATCAGCCAATGAAGCGGCGCGTACAATGGTAGACAGCTTTATATGGAACGCAGAGAGCTGATAGTCGCCATCTAAGAAAGTATGAAAAACAGTTCCGCCTGATTTTGCAAAATCAGGCGGAACTGTTTTTAGCGTATGCGAGACAGGGGGCGGGGAATGGGGAAACCAGTTCTCTGGGTGTGATATGTGGCGCAAAAGGGTCAGGATTCTGCGGAGGATGGAGTGTCAAAGAGTGTTTGACGCAAAGTATCCAGAAATATTTCTGCGGCCTGGGAGAACATACGGTGCTTTTTCCAGACCAACACCAGGTTGGCCTCCAGTATTGGGGCCAATGGACGGAAACACAGGCCGCTGGTTTCTGTGTTCACCAGTTTGTCCAGGCACAGTGCATAGCCCAATCCCTCGGAAACCATCAGTGATGCGTTATACAGCAGATTGTAGGTACCGATGATATGCAAGTCTTTCAATTCCTGCCCCAGCCAATCGGTGAAGTCTCCGTTGGTCAGAGACTGCCTGGAACAAATCAGCGGCAGTTCCCGCAAGGTTTCCGCTGTGATGCTGGACAGCGCTGCGTAGGGGCTGTCCTTGCGCATATAGATGCCCCATGTGTCAGCAACAGGCAGGCGCAGATAGGCATAGTTGCTTTTGTCTACCGGTTCAATGAGCAGACCGAAATCCAGCAGTCCCTTGTTGAGCTTTTCCATTACATCCAACGCATTGCCGCTGTGCAAATGGTAATGAATGTCCGGATACTCGCCATGAATCTGCTGCATGGTTCTGGCAATCAGGCGCATGGCATCTGTTTCCCCGGCTCCGATGTAGATGTCTCCGCTGACAGGCCCGCTCCTGGATAAAAATTCAGATTCCGTTTTATTCACCATGTCCACGATTTCCTCTGCCCGCAGACGCAGGCGCAGGCCATCTTCCGTCAGCACGGTTTTGCGGTTGGTGCGGTGAAACAGCGTTGTGCCCAGTTCTGTTTCCAGCTCCATCATCTGCCGAGACAAGGTAGGCTGGGTGACATGGAGCACATCCGCAGCTTTCGTGATGCTTTCCTCACGGGCCACAGCGAGGAAATATTGCAATAGTCGCAGTTCCATAGACTTCACCTCTGTATGAGTATATCCACTGTTGCTATGCTTGTAAAGCATATCTGAAGATTAAAAATAAGCATTTTACATTTCAGAACAACTTGGATATGATATTGGTAAAGAAATGGAGGTCAGTTATGGACTTACAGGAATATTTGGCACACTTGAATGCCGGGAAACCGGTGGCGGGCGGTTCAGAGGTTCATCAGTTTATGCACGGGATCTCTCAGGAGGCCATCCGCATTACCATGGAAATGAACAACGGCTACCATACCCCGGAGGAATTGCGGGCGCTGTTTTCTGCGCTCATTGGCAAACCGGTAGACGAGGGATTTGGATTGTTCCCGCCTTTTTACAGTGACTGTGGGAAGAACATCACCGTGGGAAAGAAGGTGTTCATCAACGCAGGATGCTGCTTTCAGGACCAGGGAGGCATCACAATCGGGGATGAGAGCCTCATCGGGCATCAGGTGGTGCTGGCTACGCTGAATCACGAGTATGGGGTATCCAAGCGGGCGGGGATGGTGCCTGCGCCCATTCATATTGGTAAGCGGGTGTGGATTGGCGCCCATGCCACGGTGTTACCCGGTGTGACCATCGGAGATGGAGCGATTGTGGCCGCAGGTGCAGTGGTGACGAAAGATGTGCCTGCCTATACCATTGTGGGCGGCGTACCGGCCCGCATCATTCGGGAATTGACAGAGGAGGAACGGAAATGAGTAGAACAGTGTTGGCGATTTGCACCGGCCCTCACCAGGGAGGAAACTCGGAAACTTTGACGGACGCATTTTTGGACGGCGCCCGTGAAGTGGGACACAGTGTGGAAAAAATCTGTCTGTACGACAAGACCATTGGTTTCTGCAAGGGCTGCCTGGTGTGTCAGGAAACCCAACGGTGCGTCATCCGCGACGATGCGGACTGGATTGCCCAGAAAATGAAAGATGTAGATGTGCTGGTGTTTGCCACGCCCATTTATTACTACGAAATGTGCGGTCAGATGAAGACCATGCTGGACCGGGCAAATCCGTTGTTTCCATCGGATTACCGATTCCGGGAAGTGTACCTCATTGCCACTGCGGCCGAGTATGAGCAGAGCGCTATGGATAGAGCGGTGAGCGGACTGGAGGGCTGGGTGGAGTGTTTTGAGAAAGCCCGGCTGGCCGGAACGGTGTTCGGCGGTGGTGCGGAAACATTGGATGCCATGAAAAACAGTCCTGCGCTGCAAAGGGCACGGGATATGGGCAGAAAGGTGTAAACTGTAAGGAGGCAAATCAAACAGCCTGCGGATACCAAACCATCCGCAGGCTGTTTTTTGCAAAAGAAAACCCCGGGATGGGAAAACCATTCCGGGGTGGTACGCCTGACTGGATTCGAACCAGCGACCTTTAGAGTCGGAGTCTAACACTCTATCCAACTGAGCTACAGGCGCATATCAACTTAAAAAGCATAAATGATTATAGCAAACTTTTTTAGAAAAGTAAAGCATTATTTTCAAAAATATGCTATGATACAAATTGCCCAACGATTTCCGCGTGAAAACAGGGAAAAATTTCGGGCATACAGTGAGGAAAACCATGAAATTTACGAGAAAAACTACCATTTGCGGAGGACTGCTCACGGCAGTGCTCCTTTTGACTTTGACAGGATGCCAGGAAAAGCCGGTTCAAAAGCAGATTTTTGCCATGGATACGGTGATGGATCTGACTGCTTACGGAAAGCAGGGAGAACAGGCCCTGGCGGAGGCGGTTCAGGTAATCAACGACACCGCGGCACAGCTGGACCCGGATTTCCCGGACAGCGAAACAGCCCGGCTCAACAGCGGCGAGAAACGGGTGACGATCTCCGAACAGACGGCAGCCATGATGCAAACGGCTGCCACGGTATATGAACGCTCCGGCGGCGCGCTGGATCTAACCATTTACCCGGTGGTGGAGACCTGGGGATTCATCGACCAGAATTACCGGGTTCCGGAGGCAGAGGAAATCCAGGCTGCCCTGACGCAGAAGAATTTCTCCGGGATCGAACTGGAGGAAGAGGACGGCCAGTGGTATTTGACCCTGCCGGAGGGGGCGGAACTCAGCTTTGGCGCTGTGGCCAAGGGCGCTACCGGCGATGCAGTGACGGATACGCTGCGGGATGCCGGTGTGTCCGGGGCGCTGATTTCTCTGGGGGGCAATGTGCAGACTTTGGGACAGAAACCGGATGGCTCCGACTGGCGGATCGCCGTTCAGGACCCCAACGACCTTTCCGGCTACCTAGGGGTATTGGAAGTGGGGGAGACCGCAGTGGTCACTAGCGGCGGCTATCAGCGGTACTTTGAGCAGGATGGTGCGGTCTATCACCATATCATCGACCCCGCCACCGGGTATCCGGCAGACAGCGGTTTGCAGTCTGTGACGGTGGTGTGCCCGGAAGGCGTGATGGCTGACTGTTTGTCCACGGCACTGTTTGTCTTGGGGGAAGAAGGGGCGCTGGAGTATTGGCGGACTTACGGGGGATTTGAATTGATCCTGGTGACGGAGGACGGCCGTGTGGTGGCCACAAGTGGTCTGGAAGGAAGATTTACGCCCCAGGGAGACACATATACCTATCTGTTTACAGATTGAGGAGGGAGAGCGGATGGCCTGGGAAACGGAGATTTCCGCATTGCCCGGTGTGGGCGAAAAAAAGGCAGCGGCGTTCCGAAAATTGGGCGTTCGCACCTTGGGAGATATGGTGGGATACTTCCCACGGAAATATGAAGACCGCTCGGTGATCTGTCCCATTGCGTCGGCTGCAGCAGAGCAGACCTGCTGCGTCCGGGCTATGGTCTCCACGCAGCCGACCCTTTCCCGGGTGCGCCGGGGAATGCAGCTGGTGAAATTCCGGGCGGCGGACGAGAGCGGGGTCATTGAAATCACCTATTTCAATCAGCCTTATGCCAAAAACCAGTTCCAGGTGGGGGAGACCTATACCTTTTACGGCAAAGTTGGTGTGATAGGCAAGCGCAAGACCATGACAAACCCCATCCACGAAAAGGCCGGGGAAGGACAGGTCACGCGGCGGATCGTCCCAATCTATCGGACCACGGCGGGACTGGGGCAAAAAGCGCTGCTGCAGGCGGCGGAGATCAGCCTGGATCGATGCGAGGGAGAATTTCCGGATCTGCTGCCAAAGGAGGTGGCGCAGCGGCATCAGTTGTGCGCGGCGGCCTATGCCTACCGAAATATCCATTTTCCGGAGGATTTTCTGTCTCTGGAGATTGCCCGACGGCGTCTGATCTTTGAAGAACTGTTTACCTTGGCCTGTGCATTGCAGCAGGTCCATGGGGAGCGAACACCCCAGAGCGGAATCCCAATTTCTGCGGACAGTCCGGAGCCGTTTTATGCATCTCTGCCCTTTTCGCCTACCGGTGCTCAAGACCGGGCCATTCAGGCGATTTTTGAAGATCTGCGGTCTGGGTATGCCATGAATCGACTGGTGCAGGGTGATGTGGGCAGCGGTAAGACCCTGGTGGCGGCGGCAGCCATCTGGGCCGCTGCCCGGACGGGATACTTATCTGTGATGATGGCTCCTACGGAAATTCTGGCAGAGCAGCACTTCCGCACTTTGACGCAGCTGTTGGGGGCAGCCGGAGTGCGGGTGGAATTGCTGACCGGTTCTATGACGGCAAAAGAAAAACGACTGGTGAAACAGCGCCTGGCAGGTGGGGAAGTGGATGTGCTGGTGGGGACACACGCAGTGCTCACCGGAGATGTGGAACTGCCCGGACTGGCGTTGGTGATTGTGGATGAGCAGCACCGCTTTGGCGTGGAACAGCGGGCGGCCTTGGCGGCAAAGGGCAAACGGCCCCATGTGCTGGTCATGTCGGCAACGCCCATTCCCCGCACCCTGGCGCTGATCATTTACGGGGACTTAGATGTGTCTGTCATCGATGAATTGCCCCCCGGACGGCAGAAAGTGGACACATTGCTGGTCAATGAGAGTTATCGCCAACGGCTCAACGGATTTATCCGCAAGCAGGTGGAGGAAGGCCGGCAGGTCTTTGTGGTCTGCCCGAAAGTGGAAGAGGACGAAGATGGCATGGAGTCGGGACTGCATTCGGCGCAGGAGCATGCCGTGTATCTCCAGGGAGAGTTTCCGGATTTGCGGGTGCGGTGTATTCACGGCCGGATGAAAGCGCGGGAAAAAGAGGAGATCATGGCGGCGATGGTAGCCGGAGCTGTGGATATTCTGGTATCCACCACGGTCATTGAAGTGGGGGTGGATGTGCCCAACGCCAACCTGATGGTCATAGAAAATGCGGAACGGTTTGGCCTGAGCCAGCTCCATCAGCTTCGGGGGCGGATTGGCCGCGGCCCATACAAAAGTTGGTGTGTCCTGGTGTCGGACAGCAAAGGGGATGTGGCTCGGGAACGGCTGAAGATCATGACCAAGCTGTCGGACGGATTTGCCATCAGTGAGGAAGATTTGCGGCTGCGGGGGCCTGGAGACTTTTTCGGCAATCGGCAGCACGGTCTGCCGGAAACCCATATTGCGGATTTGGGGGCTGATATGCAGGTACTGACGGCAGCACAGGAGGAGGCCCATGCCCTGCTGGAGCGGGACCCGGAGCTGAAAGAATACCCGGTGCTGCGCCGCCGGGTGGAGCAGATGCTCCAAACTGCCGGGAACACCTTCAACTGAAAATTTTGAAAAAAGAGTTGACAAACGGACAGCTATCCTGTATAGTATCCATAGAGTTAGCGATGCCTAACAACATTAATGGGCACGGAACTCTGCCATTGACACATCTCTCTTTTTTCTTTTGGGCAGATGGAATGTTGCCATTGTCCGTCTGCCGACCTACCAAAACTCCATACATGATAAGCGCAGAGGGCACGCCACAATACGGCGTGCCCTCTGTGTGCTTTTCGGGGATACGAGTTGACATTGGGGCGTTTCCCCTTTAAGATGGTGAAAATAGGATTTTGACTGGAAAAGAGGAACGGATATGACAGAAAAACTCTACTATATGGACAGCCACATGGCTCGATTTACCGCTACAGTACAGTCCTGTGAGCCAGTGGGGGAACGATGGGCAATCGTCCTGGACCGCACGGCCTTTTTCCCCGGAGGCGGCGGACAGGAGCCGGATACAGGGTGGCTTGGACAGGCGCAGGTGCTGACCTGCAAGGAACAGGGAGAGGATGTGGTGCATTTCACAGACCGGCCGGTGCAGGCGGGCAGCGTAGTGGAAGGCCGACTGGACTGGATGCAACGGTTTCGCCGGATGCAGAACCACACAGGGGAGCACATTTTGTCCGGACTGATCCACGAGCGGTTTGGCTTGGAAAATGTGGGGTTCCACATGGGAGAAGATGTGATTACCGTGGACTATAACGGGGAACTGACCACGGGGCAGATCTATGAACTGGAACGGGAGGCCAATCTGGCAGTGGCAACCAATGGCCCGGTGATCTGCCGATTCCCGGAACAGGCGGAATTGGATGCCATGGAGTACCGGAGCAAAAAGGCGCTGACCGGCCCGGTGCGGATTGTGACCGTGGAGGGATATGACACCTGTGCCTGCTGTGCGCCCCATGTTTCCCGCACCGGAGAAGTGGGAATCATCAAGCTCTATACCTGGGCAAGGCATCGGGGCGGCACTCGCATTACCATGCTGTGCGGCATGGATGCCTTAGATGACTACAATGCCCGCTGCGCCAATATTTCCTCCATTTCTGGATTGCTGTCTGCAAAGCCGTTGGAAACGGCCCATGCTGTGGCGCGGCTGTGGAAAGAGCATGAGGCGCTGAAACAGAAACTGAACGAGGCCAACCGTACCATCACCGCCTGGAAAATTCAGGAACTGCCGGTCTGTGAGGGGAATATGGTGCTCTTCGAGCCGGATTTGGACCCGGTGTGTCTGCGGGAACTGGTGAACGGGGCCATGGAACGCTGTTCCGGGATCGCGGCGGCGTTTGCGGGCAGCGACGAGGAAGGGTATCGCTACATTATCGGCAGCAAAACGGTGGATCTGCGTGCTGAAGTCAAGGCCATCAATGCCGCCATCGGCGGCAAAGGCGGCGGAAAATCGGAGATGATCCAGGGTACGGCTACCGCCACGGAAAGAGAGATTCGCAATTATTTTGCCAACTGACCGGGAACATTTGTTTTCGTGGGAGCGTCTAACCTAAAAAAGAATGAGGTGAGGGCAGATGAAACAGAAATTATTGCGTTTTGTAGTGTGTCTGATGATGCTGTCTGTCTGCGCAATTCCGGTATCAGCAGACATCGGACCGGAACCATCGGTGGTGATCACCTTTGAGGGCCTGGAGGGGCAGACATATTATGCCACGCTGTTATCCAAGCGGGAAGTGTATGGTCCCTGGAACCCGGAGAACGAATGGAGAGACGCCTATGGGCCGGAGACGGTAGATCAGGCGTTCCGGGACTACGAAGATCCGGACGGCTATTATTTTCAGGGGTACTTCCAGGACTGCACCCAGACTCAGGTATTTTCCTGGGAATACTATCCGCCCCAGGAGTTTAAGGCTCTGCTCTATTTTCCGGACAGCGGAGAATTTCGGGGCAGCCCCGGCTCTTTTGAGCAGTATGCCTTTGACAGCTACTATGACGCCAAGACGGTGGAGTCCGAGGTGCTGATGCAGGGACAAGAGGAACCGGTCACGGTGAAACAGGTATTCCTGAAAAAAGACTATCCTTATGGGTGGGAGCTGGTTTCTCTGGCCTGCCGCTGTGTGGCGACGATTGGGGTAGAGCTGCTGTTGGGATGGCTGTTCCTGTTCCGGGGAAAGCAGTTGTTCCGGCTAATCTGCGTGACCAATGTGACCACCCAGGTCTTACTGAATCTGGCGCTGAACTACCTGAACTATCAGAGAGGCTACTACGCATTTGTAGCGTGGTACATTCTTTTGGAATTGATGGTATTTCTGTTGGAGGCGGGGATCTATTGGTGGTACCTGCGCCGCCATCCGCAGGAGCAGAAACTGCATCCGGTGCTGTATGCGCTGTGCGCCAACGCCGTCTCCTTTGGGGTGGGAATGGCAGTGTCCCGCTTTGTTCCGGGAATTTTCTGACCGCATCCGTAAAAATGAAAACCGGCAGGACGCCCTGTTCAGGGGCGGTCCTGCCGGTTTTCACTTTGCTCACCTTTGTATTTCTGTTTCGTGGCCATGCCGCCCCGAATATGCCGTTCCGCTTTGTTCAGATCCAGCACATCCCGCACCTGCGCATACAGACCGGGATTGATTTTGGCCAGACGCTCTGTCAGATCTTTATGAACGGTAGATTTGGAAATGCCGAATTGCTTGGCCGCGGCGCGGACCGTGACTTTGTTTTCGATGATGTACACCGCGATATCACACGCTCTCTGTTCAATATCGCCCCGCACGGCATCACTTCCTTTTCGTTTCCCTGTGAAACATATATATGAATCAGATGTGGGGGAATATGTAAGGTTTTCCGGGGCGGTATTTCAAATTGACGAGTTCCCGGCGGGCGTATATAATAAAAGAAAAGACGCGGCCTTTGGGTCGCAGAAAAACCACCGGCGGGAGACCGTCGGGGACAGGAGCGTGCGTATGAATACCATTCCCCGCAGCAGCGGCGTTCTGCTGCCCGTTTTTTCACTGCCTTCGCCCTATGGAATCGGAACACTGGGACAGGCGGCCTACGATTTTGTGGATTTTCTGGCTGAGGCGCATCAGGCCTGGTGGCAGGTGCTGCCGGTGGGACCCACCAGTTTTGGGGATTCGCCCTATCAGAGTTACTCCACCTATGCAGGCAATCCCTATTTCGTGGATCTGGATCTTCTGGTGGAAGAGGGGGTGTTGACTGCCGAAGAGGTGCAGAGCGTGTTCTGGGGAGCGGACCCGGCACGGGTGGATTATGAGGCGCAGTTCCGCGGCCGTTTCGGACTGTTGGAAAAAGCGGCGGAGCGGGGATGGCTACGGGATCAGAAATCCGTAGAGGAATTTGTCCGGGAGAACCCCTGGCTGCCGGATTATGCCCTGTTCATGGCGCTCAAACGCCATTTTGACGGGGCGGCCTGGATGCAGTGGCCGGAAGAGATCCGGCTCCGTCAGCCGGCGGCAATGGAACGGTGTCGGGAACAGTTGGCGGCAGATGTCCGTCTGTTTACCTATATCCAGTATCAGTTTTTCCGGCAGTGGAAAATGCTGCGGGAATATGCTGCGGAAAAGGGTGTGGGGATCATTGGAGATCTGCCCATCTATGTGGCCATGGATTCCGCAGATGTTTGGGCCGACCCGGACAGTTTCCAGTTGGATGAGGCTCATTTGCCCACAGCCGTGGCCGGAGTGCCGCCGGATTATTTCAGCGAGGATGGACAGCTTTGGGGAAATCCGCTGTACCGATGGGATCGGATGGAGCAGGATGGATTCGGATGGTGGATTCGCCGGATTGCCGGAGCGGAGAAATTGTTTGATGTGCTGCGGATCGACCATTTTCGCGGTTTTGAAAGCTATTGGGCGGTACCGTATGGGGCGGAAACTGCCCGGGAAGGGCAGTGGGTGAAAGGCCCGGGAATGGCACTGGTCGGAGCTCTGACCGGATGGTTCCCCAAACTGCGGCTGATTGCAGAAGATCTGGGACTGCTGACCCCGGCGGTGGAACAGTTGCTGTCGGACAGCGGATTGCCGGGAATGAAAATCCTGGAATTTGCCTTTTCCACCGATCAGCTCAGCGCCTATTTGCCCCACACCTACCCTGAAAACTGCGTTTGCTATCCTGGAACCCATGACAACGCCACCATTCTGGCCTGGATGGAAGAAGGGGGCGCAGAGGAAACCGCCTTTGCCCGGCGGTATTTGGGTCTGACCGAGGAGGAAGGTCTCCACTGGGGCATGATCCGAGGGGGGATGTGTTCCAATGCAAATCTGTTTGTGGCGCAGATGCAGGACTTTCTGGGACTGGGGGCGCAGGCGCGGACGAATGTTCCCGGCACCCTGGGGGGGAACTGGCAGTGGCGGCTGCTGCCGGGGCAGCTGACTGCAGAACTGGCCGAGCGGATTGGGGAGATGACCCGGATGTATGGCCGAAGTGTGTGCAGTGCGTAACCTTTCTGATAAATAAAAATGGGTGCAGCCTTTTAGGCTACACCCATTTTTTGATTACTTTGCATTCGCGGTTTCTTTGCGGGATTTGCGAATGGGGCGATCATCTTTGTCCCGGATGGTGATGCCGGTAAAGCCGAAGATGATGGCAAAAACGAAACTGGTATAGCACAGCACTGCCCAGGGCAGATAGTCCAGTGTGGAAACGCCCAGTGTGGAGGCCATGTAGGTACCGGCCACGGCCCAGGGAACCAGAGGAACCACGCAGGTACCGGCATCCTCCAGGGTCCTGGAGAGGTTTTTATGGTGCAGACCGAATCGGTCGAACGCACCTCGGAACAGCTCGCCGGGAACCAGAATGGCAAGATAGGAGCTGCCGGTGACGATGCTCATGAAAATGGTGGCTACCACGGTGGAGGTGATTAGACTGCCCACGGACTTGATGGCGCTCAGCATCCGGTTCAGCACCACCTCGATGCAGCCGGTCTTGCTGTAAATACCGCCGAAGGCGATGGCGCAGAACACCAACAGAATGGTGCTCATCATGCCCATCAGACCGCCGCGATTGAGCAGGGTGATGATGGTAGCGGGCACGGCGGCCACATCCACACCGGGGACATAGTCGACTTTGAAACCGCCGTAGAACGCATTGGCAGCATCGGTCCAGGTAAAGCCGTGGAACACCACACCCATAATCAGCGCCAGCACAGAGGCAATGAGCATGGTAGGCACAGTGGGTTTCCGCAGGAATGCACCGGCCAGTACAATCACAGGAGGCAGCAGGAGCAGGGGATTGAAGCCATACATGCTCTCCAGAGAGGTGAGCATCGCCTGCACTGTTTCCTCGTTTGCCATGTCTTCGGGGTTCAAATTCATTCCGGCAATGGCGTAGACGATGAGCGCCACGATGCTGGCGCAGCCGGTGGTGAAGAACATGTGCTTAATGTGATCGTACAGATCGCAGTCGGCGGCAATGGGAGCCAGAATGGTGGTGTCGGAGAAGGGGGAGAGTTTGTCGCCGAACACTGCGCCGGAAATGACTGCACCGGCGGCAATCTCCAAAGGCGCACCGGTGGCGATGGCTACGCCCATCACGGCGATACCCGCCGTGCCTGCCGAGCCGAAGGAAGTGCCGGTGACAGTGGAAATCAGTGCGCAGACCAAAAATCCGGTGACGAACAGCAGTCGGGGATCAATGATCTTGATGCCGTAGTAGATCAGCATGGGGATGGTGCCGGAGACCATCCAGCTGGAGATCATGGCACCCACGCAGATCATCACAAAGATCGACGGCAGGGATGCAGAAATTTTTTCCTTGATTCCCTCCATCATATCGTCCCAACTCAAACCACAGATATATGCCACCACGGCGGTGACAGCCGCTGCCGCAATCATGCACACCTGTGTTGGGAATCTGAATTTTCCGTAACCGATGCCAAGGAAAAAGACCAGACCAATCAGCGGCACCAGAGAAAGTGCCAGGCTGGGCGTTTTCCGCGGGCGTTTTTTTGTTTCCTGTTTTGACATAAACGATCCCTCTCATTCTCAATTTCTCGTGACCTGCGACTGGTGCAGGATCAGTCCTTTTTTCTGGTGATGGTCATGGCGCAGGGCTGGCCCTGGCCATCGGCCACGGTAGTGGGGAAATCAATCTCCACATTGGGGAACGGCTCACAGATGGCGTAATCGCAGTGTCCCAGCATTTCCCGGCAGAACATTCGGATTGTCTCCGGACTTTCGCCCAGTTCTGCCAGAGCCTCAGCGTGGGGACAGCTGTGGAACAGTTTCACAGCCCGATCGTCGCTCAGTTCCGTGATTTCCTGCTCAAATGTCATCCAGCCGCCTTTGGAGGTCTGTCCGAGCACTGCCTCTGTGGGGCCGATGTTTTCTGCACCGTATTTTTCGGCAATTTTCCGGCCCTGCCAAAGGCCAAATTCCCAGGACCCCTCCCGGATTACCCGATTGGCGTCAACTTCCGGGTAAAGTTCTTTCAGTTTTTTCCAGATGAAATAAATCTGGGTGGAGCGATCTTTATAGGCGCTTTTGACGGCCTGATGGAATTCCTCCGGGCTGACCGGTTCTTCCAGTTTCAATGATTCCACAAAATGATGGATCTGTTCCTGACTCATGGTAGGTGCCTCCTTACAACTTCCGGCGCGGCCGGGACGGATTTTTCCGGACAGGTGGGCGCGCTGCGTCCTGCTCCGGGAATGTTTGTGAAAAAACTACGCTTATTATACTGTATGCGCCTGCTGATTGCAATTACAGATTGCGCTTGACATTTGAGAAAAATCGTGGTATTTTCACACTGCGATAAGATGATAGCACATTATTAAATTAAAGTAACAAGGTGATAAAATGCAGAATATATTTGAACAACCCAACACACAGCTGCTGATCCAGGCGATACTGAGTGTGAAGACGAAAGAGGAATGCAGCGCATTGTTGGAAGATCTGCTGACCTCCAAGGAAGTTTTAGATATTTCCCAGCGCATGGCTGTGGCGTGGCATTTGGATGAAGAGGAGAGCACAGCGAAGATCGCGGAGATCACCGGAGCCAGTTCTGCTACCATCAGTCGGGTAAATCGCTGTTACCAGTATGGAGCGGGGGGCTACACCACGGTGCTCCAACGGCTGAAGAAGACCGATGTGTGAAACAGCAGATATTTTTGGAGATCATCAGGAGAAATCTTTTCAGGTACAATAGAGGGAGCGATGAAATGTCCGAAAAACATACAATGACTGTCCCGGTGTATTCCGGAAAGCGGCCCAGAGCCTATGTGATCCAGCGCAGGAGCAAGGAAACAGAGGTGACAGTAAATCTGTGCCTGGACGGCAGTGGGCATAGTGAAATCGATACGGGCGTGGAATTTTTGGATCAAATGCTTGCACTGTTTGCCGCTTGCAGCCGGTTTGATTTGACGGTTAACTGCCAGGGACCGGCCAGGGGAGATGCTTACTACTGTGTGGAGGAAGTTGGTACTGTCCTGGGGCAAGCTTTTGCACAAATCGTGGGAAACGGTAAAGGCATTCAGCAATTCGGAAACTGTTTGCTGCCTGCGGATGAGGCGTTGGTGTTGGCAGTGGTGGAATTGTCCGGCCGGGGAGCGCTTCGGTATGGACTGCAGATTCCCAGTCAAAAGGTGGGAACCTTTGATACAGAACTGACCCGTGAATTCTTTCAGGCGTTTGTACGCAATTCCGGGGTGACGCTCCATCTTCGCCAGGTGGATGGGGAGAACAGCCGTCATATCATTGAATCGGCATTCAAAGGATTTGGCAGTGCACTTCGGCAGGCTGTGTCCGCTGACCCTTGTTTTCCGGAGGAGCGTTCTTCCGGGACGGATAAAAGAATGTAAAAAGAATGCAAAAACAGCAGAGACGCATTGGTGTCTCTGCTGTTTTTGCGTTGGATAGAATGTTGAATGGAGTTGTAAATCGTGGTATAATAAGACACAAAAAACAAATGATTTCCCACGATCGAAGGGCGGTTTTGCTGATCGGTGGGATACCGCTTTTAGCTGAAAATAGAAGGGATCGCTGTTCATGCCGGAGTTTAGCGTCAAAAAACCACTCACAATTTTCTGCGCCACCATCGCCATCCTGGTGCTGGGGTTTGTCGCCTATTTCCGTATGACACCGGATCTGTTCCCCAGTATGGATTTTCCCTATGTGATCATCATGACGACTGATCCCGGAGCCAGTCCGGAGACGGTGGAAGAGACCATTACCAAGCCGATGGAGCAGTCTATGGCGACCCTGGAACATATAAAAACCGTCACTTCCACCTCCAGCGCCAACTATTCTCTTGTGATGCTGGAGTTTGAGGAAGATGTGAATCTGGATACCATCGGCGTAGATATCCAGCAGCAGATCAGCCAGCTCCAGGCAGGGTGGAGCGATACAGTGGGTACGCCCTATGTGCTGAAATTAAACCCCTCCATGATCCCGGTGGAAGTGGCGGCCGTATCCATGAAGGGCATGGATGTGACAGAACTTTCCGATTTTATGGAGAGTGACCTTCTGCCGCAGTTGGAGGGGGTTAACGGCGTGGCCCGCATCACAGCCAGCGGTACGATTCGGCAGAATCTGCATGTGGTCATCAGCCAGGAGAAAATCGATGCCCTCAACAAAGTGATCGCCCAGGGGGTCAATGCCAAACTGGATCGGGCAGCGGCAGATTTGAATGCTGCTAAGGAGAAAATGACCCAGGCACTGACTCAGATCGATCTTGGAATCGATCTGGGAGAACTGGCACTGCCGGAGATCAATCCGGATACGGTGACGGAACTGATGGAGAAGGTGGACGCAGACCTGGCAGCACTGGAGGAGCGGGGGTCTTCTCTGCAATATGCCATCGATATGCTCACCCAGGTTCGGGATACGCTGGCCAGTGGGGGATTTTCTCCGGAGGAACTGGCTGAGAAGTCAGAACTTGAGCAAAAACTGAAAGATCTGGAGGGGCAGATCGATACATACGAGACGAAAATTCGCAATATCTTGGCGTCTGACCTGTCCAAAGAAGAAAAAGAAGAGGCCATTCGGGAAGTGCGGGAGAGTGGGCCGTATTTGCGCCTGGTCGCAGAGCGTGCAGCAGTGCAGCTGCAGCTGACGGCGCTGCGTCTCCACCTGGACGATTTGGCCCCCGGCGAAATCGAAAAACTGAAACAGGAACTGCGGAACAGCCTGGCCCAGGCAGATGCGCTGATCGGAGAAATGGTGGAAAGTCTGCGGGACGTGCAGGGAAAGATCACCGACCTGTCTCAGCTGCGCCAGTTTTTGCGGGATCAGACGGTGGGCCTTACCGAAGGTATCCGCCGCTATCAGCAGATCACGGAGAACCTGTCGGAATTGGGCGCCTCAGCAGGGGGACTGATGGAAGGATTGACCTCCATGATGATGGCCATGGTGCAGATTGAGACCGGACTGAGCACCATTCAGTCCAGTCGGGACAGCGCTTTGGCACAGGCGGATCTGAATAACATTTTGACCATGCAGACGGTTTCTCAGATTTTGGCGGCCCAGAACTTCTCCATGCCGGCAGGGTATGTGGAGCAGGACGGCGTGAACTATATGGTGTCTGTGGGAGACGAATTCTTTACAGAAGAGGAATTGGGCGGACTGCTGCTGGCCGATATGGGTCTGGATGGAGTGGAACCGATCTATCTGCGGGATGTGGCAGACGTATTCATTACGGATAATGCAGACTCCACATACGCAAAATTGAATGGGGACAATGGCATCATGCTCAGTTTTGAAAAGCAGTCCAACTATGCCACGGCAGAAGTGTGCAGCGGCATTCAGGAACGGTTTTCGGAATTGCAGGCGCAGCATGAGGGACTGCAGTTTTTCCCGCTGATGGACCAGGGCGATTATATTTACCTCATTGTAAATTCCATTTTGGAGAGTTTGCTGTCCGGGGCGCTGTTCTCCATTCTGATCCTGCTGCTGTTCCTGCGGGATTTGCGGCCCACATTCATTACCCTCTGTTCCATTCCCATCAGCGTTCTGTTTGCTGTGGTGCTGATGTATTTTTCCGGCGTCTCCCTCAATATGCTGTCCCTGTCGGGACTTTCCATTGCCGTGGGAATGCTGGTGGATAACTCTGTGGTGGTGATCGAGAACATTTACCGCTTGCGTGCGAAAGGGGCAAACGCCGTGCAGGCTGCCGTTTCTGGCGCAAAACAGGTCAGCGGAGCCATTGTAGCCTCGACCTTGACCACGATTTGCGTCTTTTTGCCCATCGTGTTCGTGGAAGGACTGACCCGGCAGCTGTTTACCGATTTGGCCCTGACGATGGGCTATGCCTTGATGGCCAGCTTGATTATCGCTTTGACCTTAGTGCCTGCTATGGCGGCGGGAATGCTGAAAAAAGATGGCGCACCGAAAAAAGACCTGATGGATGGGGTATACGACCGATACCGGGCGGCGGGGACTTGGGCGCTCCGACATAAGCCGGTGATTTTGGGCGGGGCAGCGCTGCTGCTGGTGCTGTCTGCGGGATTGAGCCTGGCCAGAGGATTTACTTTCATGCCGGAAGTGGATTCCAATACGGTCTCGGCAACGATCCAATTCGATGAAGAGACGGAAATGGCGCAGGCGATGGAAATCACCGACCAGGTGCTTGCCTGGGTGGGTGAGATCGAGGAAGTGGAGAATGTAGGCGCCATGATGGGCAGCACTTCTCTGATGGGTGGTTCCGGCGGCACCGATACCGGTGTGACCGTGTATGTGACATTGCCGGAGGGAGCCTCCGGTGCTGCGGTGGGAAAGAAGATCCAGTCGCTGTGCGCCGACCTGCCCTGCGAGATTTCCTGTTCTTCTTCCATGATGGATACCAGTATGCTCACCGGCAGCGGGATCACGGTGGAACTATACGGAACAGAGATGGAGAGCCTGCAGCAGGCGGCGGCAACGGTGGCGGAAACGCTGCGGCAGACGCCCGGCACAACAGAGGTTTCTGACGGCTTGGAAGAATCCACGATGGCGCTGCATGTGGAGATTGACCGGAACAAAGCCATGGAAAAAGGATATACCATTGCCCAGGTGTATATGCAGTTGGCAGCGGATATGACCCAGAGCGCTACGGCCACTTCCTTTGTGCTGGATGGCAGCAGCATTGATGTAATCGTGGAAACACCGGAGCAGAGCCGGATGACGGCGGAAAATCTTTTGGATGAGGTGTTTGTGCAGACCGGATTGGATGGCAGCACCTCGGAATTCAAATTGTCGGAGATCGCAGAAGTAGAGCAGACCGTCAGTATGAACAGCATCAGCCGCATAGATCAGAAACGGTATCTGTCGGTCACTGCCGGCATTGCAGAGGGATATAATGTGACAAAGGTGACCGGGCAGGTTCAGCAGGCTATGGAGCAGGTCCGGCTGCCCGAAGGGGTGCGGTATCAGTTTGCGGGAGAAAATGAGACCATTATGCAATCCCTAAAACAACTGATTGGAATGCTGCTGTTGGGACTGATGCTGGTGTACTTCGTGATGGTGGCCCAGTTCCAGTCTCTCAAATCCCCCTTCATCGTGATGTTCACGATTCCCTTGGCCTTTACCGGAGGATTCCTGGCGCTGCTGCTGACGGGATTGGAAGTGAGTATCATCTCCATGGTGGGCTTTATCATGCTCATGGGGATTATTGTGAATAACGGCATCGTGCTGGTCGATTATATCAATCAGCTCCGCCTGGAAGGCTGGTCCCGGCAGGAAGCGATTCTGGAAGCGGGGGTCACCCGTATCCGGCCTATTCTCATGACTTCACTGACCACCATTCTCGGTCTGTTTGTGATGGCACTGGGGAAGGATGCCGGTACGGCGCTGATGCAGCCGATGGCAGTGGTGTGCATTGGCGGATTGCTGTATGCCACACTGATGACGCTGTTTGTGGTGCCCTGTATTTACGATATCATGAATAAAAAAGAGCTGCGCCGGGTCGATGAGGCAGATCTGGTGATACTGGAAGATTAAAAACAGCAGGCGAGGGAACATTCCCTCGCCTGCTGTTTGTTTGACTGTTATTGAGCGTTATACATTGCCACTCAGCTGTCTGCTTTCATGGCCAGGTAAGCGTTGATGAAACCATCCAGATCGCCGTCCATAACATTGTTGATCTGACCGTTTTCAAATCCGGTGCGGTGATCCTTTGCCAGGGTGTAAGGCATGAACACATAGGAGCGAATCTGGCTGCCCCATTCGATCTTCTGCTGTACGCCCTTGATGTCCTCAATCCGTTCCAGATTCTCCCGCTCTTTGATCTCTGCCAGTTTGGCTTTCAGCATGGCCATACAGTTGTCGCGGTTCTGATACTGGCTGCGTTCCACCTGACTGGAAACCACGATTCCGGTGGGTTTGTGAATCAGACGCACAGCGGAGGAAGTTTTATTGACCTTCTGACCGCCGGCACCGGAGGAGCGGAACACCTGCATCTCGATATCGTCTTCCCGGATCTCAATGCTGTTGTCCTCAGTCATTTCCGGCATGACTTCCAGTGCGGAAAAACTGGTGTGCCGCCGGCCGGAGGCGTCAAAGGGGGAAACACGCACCAGACGATGCACGCCGTTTTCCCCTTTCAGGAATCCATAGGCATTTTCGCCCTCAATCATGATGGTGGCGGACTTGATGCCAGCCTCATCGCCTTCCAGCATATCCATGAGCTTGACGGTGTAGCCGTGGCGCTCTGCCCAACGGGTATACATCCGGTAGAGCATCTGGGTCCAGTCCTGGGCCTCCGTTCCGCCGGCACCGGCGTGGAAAGTCAAAATGGCGTTGTTGGCATCGTACTCCCCGGTCAGCAGAGTCTCCAGGCGGGTCTCTTCCAGTTTTTCCTGGAACTGCTCAAATTCGCTCTGCAGTTCCGGCAGCATGGATTCGTCATCTTCTTCCAGTGCCATTTCGCAAATGGTGTACAGATCTTCCCACTGGCTGCACAGCCCCTCATAGCGGCTGCACTTGTCCTGCAGGGTCTTCAGCCGTTTCTGTGCTTTCTGGCTCTTTTCCACATCGTTCCAAAATCCATCCTGCTCACTGGCGCGCTGCAGCTCTTCGATCTCCCGGCGGGCCGTGTCCAGATGGAGTGCGCCTTCCAGATCGTCCAGAGTGGGTTTCAGGTTATTCAGTTTGACCTTATATTCTTCAAATTCAATCATAATCACATGACCACTTTCTGCATAAACTCATAATTCACCTTATTATAAACAAAATCTGTCTGCTTGTAAATCATATTTTTTCACAGTTTTTTTGTTAAATTGTAAATTCCGTCTTTCTTTCCGGGACAAGTCTTGCTATAATGAAGAAGAAAAGAGAAATGGCATCCGCCATATAAAACAGGGAGGATACTCAAAGTGATATCTCATGGCAAGGAAATTAAAGTCTTTACCGGCAATTCCAACCCCCAGTTGGCAGAAGCAGTCTGCAAACTTCTGGGCGTTAACCAGGGCAAAGTGAAGGCAACACAGTTTGCTGACGGGGAATGTTCGATCTCTCTGGAAGAGCCGGTCCGCGGTGCGGACGTATTTGTCGTGCAGTCCACCTGCAAGCCTGTCAATGACAGCCTGATGGAGCTGCTCGTCATGATTGACGCACTGCGCCGTGCATCCGCAGGACGCATCACCGCCGTGATGCCTTACTTCGGTTACGCAAGACAGGACCGGAAAGCCAAAGCCCGTGACCCCATCTCTGCAAAACTGGTGGCAAACCTGATCACTTCCGCAGGGGCTGACCGGGTGCTGACCATGGACCTTCATGCCGCACAGATTCAGGGATTCTTCGATATCCCCGTGGACAATCTGATGGGCGCCCCCATTTTTGCCAAGCACTACCTGGAGCGGATCGGCTTTGGCAATGAGGAGTACATGGTGGTCTCTCCGGACGTGGGCAGCGTGGCCAGAGCCAGAAACTTTGCCCAGAAACTGGGTCTGAACATGGCCATCGTGGACAAGCGCCGGGAAAAGGCCAACCAGTCTGAAGTGATGAATATCATCGGTGATGTGAGAGGAAAGAATGTGATCCTGCTGGATGATATGATCGATACTGCCGGGTCTCTGTGCGGTGCTGCAAAGGCACTGATGGAGCTGGGCGGCGCCAAGAGCGTGATCGCCTGCGCGACCCACGGTGTGCTCTCCGGCCCTGCCATCGACCGCATCCAGGACAGCTATATCGAAGAAGTTCTGCTGCTGGATACCATTCCCTACCCCCAGGATAAGCCTGTCTGTGACAAGATTCGTTACCTGTCCGTGGCGCCGATCTTCTCCGACGCGATCAAACGGATCTACGAGGAAGTTTCCATTTCCTCCCTGTTTGACTAAACCGGATCATGTTCGGAGCCAGTCAAAAACCCACATGGATCATCGCATTTCTGGGCAATCCCGGACCGAAGTACGCCAAGACCCGGCATAATGCCGGGTTTATGGCGGCGGATGCCATGGCGGAACAGACCGGTGTGCGTATTGATAAGATCAAGTTCAAAGCGCTCACTGCGGTTTGCCGCGTGGGGGGAGAATCTGTCCTGCTGATGAAACCCCAGACCTATATGAATCTGTCCGGTGAGGCAGTGGGGCAGGCGGCGCGGTTCTATCAGATCCCTGCCGACCATGTGCTGGTGGTCTCAGATGAGATGCACCTGGCCCCCGGGCAGATGCGGATTCGTCGGAAGGGTTCTGCCGGCGGGCACAATGGCCTCAAGAACATCATTGCCCATCTGGGCACGGATGCATTCCCCAGAATCCGGATCGGCGTGGGCGCGCCGGCGGCTGCCCAGGATGGGGAAGAGGTGATCGATTGGGTGATCGGAAAACTTTCCGCCCGGGATCTGAAATGTATTGAGGAAACGGCGGAAAAGGCGGCACAGGCCTGCGCGTGCTATATTGAATACGGCGCGGAGCGGGCAATGAATCAGTTTAATTAGCAGACCCATCAACGAAGAAAGTAGTGGTGTATGTGAAAAAATCCTGTATCGCAATGCTTTTGGCCGGCGGACAGGGCTCCAGACTTTATGCCCTGACCAGGAATGTGGCCAAACCAAACATTCCCTTTGGAGGAAAGTACCGGATCATTGACTTCCCTCTGTCCAACTGTGCCAACTCTGGAATCGACACGGTGGGCGTGATGACCCAGTACCGTCCTCTGATGCTCAACAGTTACATCAGTTCCGGTATGCCCTGGGACCTGGACAGTTCCGATGGCGGCGTGTATATTCTGCCGCCTTATATGGGGGCTGAGGAAAAAGGGTCCTGGTTTACCGGTACGGCCAATGCCATTTATCAGAATATGGACTTCATCGAGATGTACGATCCGGACAATGTGCTGATCCTCTCCGGTGACCATGTCTACAAAATGGATTACGGCGAAATGCTCCGGGAGCATATTGCCAAAGATGCAGCCTGCACCATCGCAGTGCTCCAGGTTTCCATGGAGGACGCCACCCGGTTCGGTATCATGAATGTGGGCGAAGATGGATACATCAACGAGTTTGAGGAAAAACCCCAACATCCCAAGTCTGACCTGGCTTCCATGGGCATCTACATTTTCAACTGGAAGAAACTGAAACAATACCTGATCGAAGATGAGAACAAGGCCGATTCCGACAAGGACTTCGGCAAGAATATCATCCCCAGTATGCTGGCGGCAGGGGAAAAGCTCTGGCCCTATCGGTTTTCCGGATATTGGCGGGATGTGGGCACCATCATCAGTTTGTGGGATGCCAATATGGATATGCTGTCTCCGGATTTGATCGACCTGTATGACCAGAACTGGCCCATTCGGGGAAAAAGCCCCATCCGTCCGCCCCAGTGGATCGGCGAGCACGCAGAAGTGGACCACTCCATTGTCACAGAAGGCTGTGAAGTGGAGGGAAAAGTTTCCAATTCCGTGTTGTCCAACTCTGTGGTCGTGGGAGAGGGCGCTGTGGTTAATTACAGCATCCTGATGCCAGGCGCGGAGATCGGCCCCGGCGCAGTGGTGGAGTATGCCATTATCGGAGAGCGTACCCAGGTGCTGGCCGGTGCCCATGTGGGAACACAGCCAGACGGCAGCGAAGATTGGGGCGTGGCAACCTGCGGTCCCGGCATTACCATCGGGGCAGGGGCAGTGATCCCTGCCGGCGCCATGATTTATGAAACGGTGGAGGGGAAGAATCATGACTGATCTGCACGGAATCATCAGCGCGTATCGGGACTCGCCGGAATTGGGGGCGCTGTCCCACGGACGTACCGCATCTGCCATGGCCTTTGCCGGCAGATACCGGTTGGTAGACTTTGCTCTGTCTTCCATGCGGATGGCAGGGGTGCGGAATGTCGGTGTGGTCATGCAGAAGGAGTATCAGTCTCTGCTGGACCATATCGGCAGCGGAAAAGACTGGGACTTCTCCCGGAAATCCGGCGGTATGACCCTTTTGCCGCCCTTCAGTCTGGACGCGGCGCGGAGCGGGGAGTACAGCGGTTTGCTGGAGGCACTGCTTGCCGTGGAGTCCTATATTGAGCGTATCAAGGAAAACCATGTGGTCATCATGCCGGGAAATCTGGCGGCCAACCTGGATATGGCAGCCATGCTGAAAGAGCATATTGCCTCCGGCGCGGGAATTACTGCGGTCTGCACCACTGTGGTTCCCAACGGGGAGCACCATCGGTATATTGTAGATGGCGATCAGAATGTGCTGCAGGCACTGTTCCGCAGAAAAGGGGCCGGAATCGGTCTGGTGGATCTGGAAACCTACATCATGGATAAAGACGTGCTGCTGAAGATGATCGACACTGCGGCAGCGGAGATGCGTTATCGGATTCATGCCGACGGTATCGGCGGATATCTGCGGCAGGGTGGAAAGATGCATGTGTATCTCCATGAGGGATATGCCAAACAGATCAACACCATCCAGGATTACCTGGAGGCCAATATGGATATGCTGAAACGGGAGAACCGCCGGAGCCTGTTCCCGGTGGATCGCCCCATTCTCACCAAAGACCGTGCGGATGTGAGCACCTATTACGCGGAGACTTCCCGTGTCACCAACAGCCTGATCTCTGACGGCTGCTACATTGAGGGCACGGTGGAGAACTGTGTGATCTCACCGGGCGTCCACATTGGAAAAGGCGCTGTGCTGCAGAACTGCATCATCATGCGGGATGTGGTGATCGGAGAGAATGCCCATTTGAAGTATGTACTTTCCGACAAAAATGTATCTGTCCGGGAATCCCAGGAACTGGTCGGCAGCCAGCTGGTCCCGGTGGTCATCCCCCGGGGGGAGACCGCATAAACTGTCGGAGACCCTATGGCGCGGTGCCGAAGCGGCGCCGCGCCATATTTTATCATAGCATGATTCTATAAAACGGAGGAAGAAGAATGAATTGGAGCAATATTTCCGCCGATGAAATGCGCAGTGCCATTGAGGATAAGCTGAACGCCTATTTCTCTATCACCAGCCAGGAGGCAACCAGAGACCAGGTGTTTCAGGCCAGTGCCATGGTCATCCGGGAATTGATGAGCCGCTTGAAGAGCTTTCATGAGCAGAATGTCTCCGGAAAACAGGTGCACTACCTGTCCATGGAGTTTCTGATTGGCCGTTCCCTGCTGAAAAATGCCTATAACCTGGGCGTGGGGGAGGCGCTGAGTCAGGCCCTGGAGGATCTGGGGTTCCATGCGGCGGATGTATTTGATGCGGAGCCGGATGCCGGTCTGGGCAATGGCGGTCTGGGCCGACTGGCGGCCTGTTATATGGATTCTATGGCTACGGAGGGAATCAATGCAACGGGATATTCCATCTGCTACGAATTGGGAATCTTCCGCCAGGTGATCCGGGACGGCCGGCAGACGGAAGTGGCCGATAACTGGCGTCTGGCGTCTGAGGGTTGGCTGGTTTCCCATTATGACGAGGCTGTGGAAGTTCGCTTTGGCGGCTATATCCGGCCCAACTGGGATGAAAGCGGTCACTACACTGCTGAGCATGTGGGGTATCAGTCCGTGATTGCTGTGCCTCGGGATATGCTGATCGCGGGATATGACAGCCTGCAGGTGAATACCCTGCGGCTGTGGGACGCGCACAGCACCCAGGATCTGGATATGTACCTGTTTGCCACGGGTAAATATGTGGAATCCATGGAGCAGCGGACTATGGCAGAAGTGATTACCAAGGTGCTGTATCCTGCGGATGACCACCTGGAGGGCAAGACCCTCCGGCTGAAACAGCAGTATTTCTTCGTTTCCGCTACGGCCCAGACCATTCTGCGGCAGCATCGGGAGCGTTGGGGAGATGTGCGGAACTTCGCCGAGCACCATGTGATTCAGATCAATGATACCCATCCCACCATGATTGTTCCGGAACTGATGCGGATTCTGATGGATGAAGACGGCCTGGGTTGGGATGAGGCATGGGACATTGTGCATCGCACAGTGGCATATACCAACCACACGGTCATGGCAGAGGCACTGGAAAAATGGCCCCAGGATCTGATCCAGCGAGTTCTGCCCAGAATCTGGGAGATCATCTGCGAGATCAACCGCCGCTGGCGAGAAACGCTGGTGGACTGGTACGGCGAAGGGGAAGTGACCAACCGCAACCTCATCATCCAGAACGGATATGTACACATGGCAAATCTGTGCCTGGCGTCCTGCTACCGGGTCAACGGCGTGTCCCAACTGCACGGAGATATCCTGAAGACCGACATTTTCCGGGATGTCTGCCGGAAACAGCCGGAAAAGTTTACCTATGTTACCAACGGCATCGACCATCGCCGGTGGCTGAGTCAGGCAAATCCGGCGCTGCATGAGCTGATTTGTGACCTGATTGGCGACGGATACCTGCTCCACCCGGAGGAACTGAGCCGGCTGGACGCATTCCGAGAGGACGACGGGGTGCTGAATCGTCTGGAGGAGATCAAGCGGGACAATAAAGTGCGGTTCGCACGGTTTGCGGCAAACCATCAGCCGGACTTCCTGTTAGATCCGGCGGCCGTTCTGGATGTGCAGGCCAAGCGGCTGCATGAGTACAAGCGGCAGCTGATGTGCGCCATGCTGATTGTGCATCTGCGCAATCAGATCCACAATGCGCCGAATGCCGATTTCCTGCCTCGCTCCTTTGTGTTTGCCGCCAAAGCTGCCCCCGGTTATGCAGTGGCAAAACGCATCATTGAGCTGTTGTGCTCCCTTTCCCGGGAAATCAATCAAGATCCCCTGTGCAAAGACAAACTGCAGGTCTTTTTCCTGGAGAACTACCAGGTCTCGGCAGCCGAGCGGCTGATGCCGGCGGCGCAGATCTCCGAGCAGATCTCCACAGCAGGCAAGGAGGCTTCCGGTACCGGCAATATGAAACTGATGATGAACGGTGCCATCACCATTGGCACCCTGGACGGCGCCAATGTGGAGATGCATCAGCAGCTGGGAGACGAGAATATGTTCCTGTTCGGTCTGAATGCAGACGAGGCAGAGGAGCTGCGCAGCCACTATGATCCGGTGGCGCTGTTTGAACGCAGCCCCAGTATCCAGGCGGTCTTTGCCCAGATGAACCGCGGGTTCTCTGACGGCAAGAGCTACAGCGACCTGACCAATATGCTGCTGTACGGTGGAGATCCGTTCCTGCTGCTGGCAGATTTTGAACCCTATGCAGCCTGCTCCCAGCAGCTGTATCAAACCATGGGTGACGTTCGGAAACGGGCGCAGATCTCACTGACCAATATTGCCCGGAGCGGCATATTCGCCGCAGACCGCGCCATTCGCGAATATGCGGAGGATATCTGGAAACTATGAAAAACCAAGCGTATGTGGCAGTGGTGGGTGCCGTGAATATGGATATTTGCGGCACACCTTTCGTAAAACTGATTGCAAAGGATTCCAACCCGGGCACAGTCCGGCATAATCCCGGCGGCGTGGGCAGAAATATCGCCCATAATCTCCGGTTGTTGGATGTCCCGGTAAAATTCCTCACGGCGTTCGGTAATGACCTGTATGCCAAAGAATTGCGGAATTCCTGCGTGGAACTGGGGATGGATATTTCCGATGCAGTTTACACGGAGATGCAGACTTCTTCCTACCTCTATATCACAGATGAAACTGGAGAAATGATGTTGGCCGTGTGTGACACAGATGTGGCCGGCAGCATTGATGCCCAGTTCCTCCGCTCCAAGCTGGAGGTGCTCAATCAGGCGGCATTGGTGATGTTCGACGGGAATCTGACGGAGGAGAGTGTGACATACCTGGCAGAGCATGTGACGGCGCCGCTGTTTGCCGACCCGGTGTCCTGCAAAAAGGCGCTGCGGCTGAAACCAATCCTGTCCCGGCTGCACACCTTTAAACCCAATGAAATCGAGGCGATGTTCCTGACCGGAGAGGACAGTCCGGAAAAGGCCGCCAGAGCACTGGTGAACTTGGGAATTCAGCAGGTGTTCGTCAGCTGCGGCGGAGATGGGATTATTGCGGCAGATGCTGAGCAGACACTCCACCTGCCCTGTGAGCAGACCACACTGGTCAACACCACCGGCGGCGGAGATGCCGCAATGGCGGCACTGGCCTGGGCATTTACCCAAGGAATCGGTCTGGAAGGAGCTGCCCGGGCTGCGCTGAAAGCAGGGGCAATCACTGTGGGTACCCAGCAGACCATTGCACCGGATCTCTGTCCGGCCCGCCTGCTGTAACACACCCGGTATCCGAATCATAGAATGAAGTGAGCCGTCACGAATGTGGCGGCTCACAGTCTATCGATTTGGAGGAAAACGGTTTGTTACCTGTCTTTCTGGCTGCACTGGGGATTGGTGCGGCAACAGTTTTGGGGTCGCTGCTCGGCTGCGCGGTGGGGGAACTGCCGGACCGGGCCAATGATGGGGTCAACTCCTTTGCGGCAGGGGTCATGCTATGCGCGGCGATGATGGGATTGGTCATTCCGTCGGTGGAGTTATCTCCGGAACCCTTTGGCGCAGTGACTGTAGTGGGAATCTTTTGCGGCGCACTGTTTCTGAGCAAAATGAACCGGATGGCGCCGCAGATCCTGGAGCGGTGCGGCGTGGATACCACAGACCCGGCCCGAGTCCGCACGGCGCTGTTTGTGCTGGCAATCGCCATCCACCATTTTCCCGAGGGACTGGCGGCAGGCGTCAGCTTTGGAACGGGCGATCTCACAGATTCCATCACCGTCAGCGGCGGCATCGCCATTCAAAATGTACCGGAGGCTATGATCATCATTCCGGCCATGGTTCATGTGGGGTCTTCTCGAAAAAAGGCGTTCCTCATTGCATTTATCAGCGGATGTGCAGAGATGGCGGGCACTTTTTTGGGATATTTTGCCGTCACACTGGTCAGTCGGGTGCTGCCGCTGTTTCTGGCGTTTGCGGCGGGAACCATGATGTTCGTGATTGTGGACGACATCGTGCCCAACACCCACGGGGGAACCCACGCCCGAATGTCTACTTACGCCATGCTGTTGGGATTTTGCCTGATGCTGGCAATCAACTGTCTGATCGAAGTATTGGTGTAAAAACACCCCGGGTACCGGGTCCCCTGCTGAGGGACCCGATACCCGGGGTGTTTATCATAAGCGTTTTCCGAAAACGTTTGTTTGGCTCAGCGTTCGCTGGGACCGGGATTTGCAGGACCGTAGATCAGGTCATCAATATCGCTATCCATGTGTCGTTGCCTCCTGTGATCTTTTCTGATTTTCTCATACGCATATCAGTATATGCCGTTGAGAGAAAAAAGATTCCAGGATTTTTTCAAATTTCTGTGAAACTTTATGCACACTCCAGTGTCAGACACAGGATCTCCGGCCGGTTGCCAAACCGGGGAATGGGGATTCCGTTGCCCAGTCCCCGAGAGACTACCATCACATAGCGGCCGCAGGGAAACAGACCGGCATCATATTTGGGGAAGAACCGGAAGTCGGTACCCAACAGACCGCCCACACCCGGCAGCCGGATGATTCCGCCGTGGCCGTGACCGCACAGGATTACATCCGTTTTTAGCTCCGGGTACCGCATTGGCCAGTCATTCCGATGACCCAACAAAATGGAAAAATGATCCGGATAAGCTGCATCGATGGCATCCATCAGTTCGTCCGGCCGGGTCATTTCAGCGTAACTGTTGGGATCTTCCACCCCTGCAACAATCAGCTCCTCCCCGTTGCGCGTTATGATCCGGTAATCATTGCTTAGCCAGACACCGCCGGCCTGCTCGATGGCCCTACGCAGTTCATGGGCATGACCGCTGGCCCAGTCGTGGTTGCCGCTGGAAAAATAGACCGGGGCGATTTGGGAGAGCGTTTCTACCAGATGCCGGACTTGCGGGATATGCTTCTTATTCTCAATGTAGTCGCCGGTCATTGCGATCATATCCGGTTCCAACTGCGCCACTTGTTCGATCAGATCTTCGTCCTCTTTTCCGAACCGAGCGGCGTGGAGATCGGACAGCTGTACGATGCGATAGCCGTCGAATGCCTCAGGCAGTCTGGCGGAGGAAATTTGATAGTGGGTGACTTCCAGCCGGTATCGGCTGCTATATAAACTCCAGATCCCTGTCAGGATCAGGAGCAGTACGATACCCCGAAAAACAAAACGCTTTTTCATGGGGACGCACCTCCTTTTCGTGTTTGCCGGAGCATCATACCATAAAAACGGTGCGAATGGGGGAAAATTTCGTAAATTTCATAATTTGCTAACAACTGGGCAAAAACTTTGAAGTATGATGGAACAAATTGCGCCGTATCGGCGTCAAATTATGGCATTGCGAAGATTATGCTTGAAACCGAATGGGAAATGCGGTATAATACCTTGGCTATGCATGTAAATAAGATCCTTCGGGATGAAGTAAAGGATGAAACGAATGAGCGCATCGAGCGAAAAGAAAAGACGTCAAATCGAACGTGAGCAGGGCACTGACAAGAGCACCCTGGCAAAACAGGAGGCCGAAGCAAGGGCTAAAAAGAGCAAGCGGGACTGGACCATCGGCACCGTGCTGATTGTACTGCTGCTTGCGGCGATTTTTGTGCTGAACAGCAGCCTGCCCTATAAGCTGCCGGCTGCAGCGGTGGAAGACACCACATTCTCCGTTGGTTCTATGAACTATTTCTATACGAATGTTTCCAACCCTTACACTTATTACGGAATCGACATCTCCGGCGTGAAGGACGAGGAGACCGGCGAGACCTGGCGGGAATACTTCCAGGAGCAGGCCGTGGAAAATGCAAGATACCTGGAGGGTCTGTATCAGAAAGCTGTTTCTGAGGGATTCACGCTGAGCGAGGAAGGCAAGGAGCGCGTGGAGACCACGATGAACAGCCTGCCCGAAACCGCAAAGAACTACCACTACTCCAGTGTGAAAAAATTCCTGGCTGCCAACTACGGCCACGGCGTGACCGAGAATGTGATCCGGGAGATTCTGGAGAAGTCCGAACTGGTCAGCGAATACATCCAGTCCATTCAGGACGGATTTACTTACACTGAGGAAGAACTGAGCCAGTACTTCCAGGAGCACAAGGCAGATTATCAGACCTATTCTTACCTGTACTACACGGTTGCCGCTGAGACTGAGGAAACCACCAATGAGGCCGGCGAGACCGTGACCACCGTGGTGGAAGGCGGTCTGGAGGCTGCCAAGGCTGCTGCAGATACCATTGCTGCCGCTGCCAAGGACGAGGCATCTTTCGATGAGGCTGTCAATGCCTATATGGAAGGCAAGACCTCTCAGGTGGGCAACAATGTTGCCTCCAGCATCTCCGAGCTGTACAGAGACTGGGTGACTGACCCCGGCCGGAAGACCGGTGATGTGACCGTGGTGGGCAATGAGAATGGCTACACTGTGGTGCTGTTCCAGAGCACCGAGGAACAGACCTATCCCGAGGTCGCTGTGCGCCACATCCTCATCAAGACCGAGGATACTGATGGTGACGGCAGCTACAGCCAGGAAGAGATGGATGCCGCACTGGCAAAGATCCAGGAAGTAGAGGCTGAGTGGAAAGCTGGCGAGCAGACTGAGGAGGCCTTTGCCGCACTGGTAGAGAAGTACTCTGCGGATGCTGGCTCCAATACCAACGGTGGTTTGTATGAGGGCATTTATAAAGGCCAGATGGTGGAAGAATTCAACGATTTCTGCTTTGCTGACGGTCGGAAGACCGGCGACACTGGCATTGTGCATGGCAGCAGCGCCAACTATGATGGCTACCACCTGATTTACTTTGTGGGAGAGGGACAGTCTCACAGCCTGACTCTGGCAAGAAACAGCCTGGTTTCCACCGCTTACACGGAGTGGGAAGAGGGCGTGCTTGCAGAAGTCACTGCTGACACCAAAATGGGTTACGGTCTGATCGGCAAGTAAACCAAATCGGATAATACGACTGAAAGGCCGCCCATAGGGCGGCCTTTTTGATGGAAAGGAAATTCTATGACAGAACAGACACGCAGGAGCCGTATGCTTTTGGGGGACGAAGGGGTAGAATACCTGGAGCGCTGCCATGTGGCTGTGTTTGGGTTAGGCGGCGTGGGCAGCTGGTGTGCAGAGGCACTGGCCCGAACCGGTGTGGGGGAACTGACACTGGTGGATGACGATTGTTTTTCCGAGAGCAATTTGAACCGGCAGGCCGGAGCGCTCCATTCCACGGTGGGGAAACTGAAAACAGAGGTGATGGGGCAGCGTCTATTGGATATCAATCCGGAGTTGCGTCTGCATTTGATTTCCCTGCGTTATCTCCCGGAGAACAGAGAAACCTTTTTTCAGATGGAGTATGACTATATTGCAGATGCCATCGACTCCGTGACCAGTAAGATCGACCTGATCGAAACGGCCGTTCGGCGGCAGATCCCATTGATCTCTTCCATGGGAACGGGCAATCAGCTGGATGCATCACAGCTGCATGTAACGGACCTTGCAAAGACCTCCGGCTGCCCTTTGGCCAGAGTGATGCGGCGGGAACTGAGGAAACGGGAGATTCTGCATCTGGACGTGGTTTGCAGCAAGGCACCGCCGGTGCAGCAGCATCCGGTGCAGGACATGGATGAGGGGCGGAGTGTGCCTGGGTCTGTGATGTGGGTGCCTGCCAGCGCCGGTATGCTGATGGCGCAGGAGATCACGATGCATTTGATCGGAGAACGAAATTCTTCACAATGAAATAGAAGGCTTGAACAGCACCTCGAAAAACCGGGGTGCTGTTTTTTGAATTCCCGATAAGAAAATATTATGGATACATGAGAAAAATATATTGGACAAATCAAAAGTAGAATGTTATTCTGTTAACGTTAGATAACAGGTACAAAAGCGTTTCTGAAAATAAGTATGAAATTGGACGAAATGCAGGGCGATACACCGTCGCCTTATTTTAAGAACTGTATCTGTTGATATTTTTGCAACAAGTTGCCGTTAGGCGTAAAAAATGATTCAAAATATTTAGGAGGAGATTAACCATGAGATTCGAAGGAAAAGTGGCTATCGTAACAGGTGCAAGTTCTGGTATCGGCCGTGCAACTGCAAAGCAGTTCGCAATGGAAGGCGCAAAGGTCGTGGCAGCAGCCCGTCGTGAAGACCGGCTGGAGGCACTGCGCGATGAAGTGGCAGCAGCAGGCGCAACCGGCTGCATCCTGCCCGTGAAGACCGATG